>ERZ1066124.93-NODE-93-length-86683-cov-25.810269_pt1 | contig 86683 bp, 77 predicted proteins | sample MGYA00382771_ERZ1066124 | MGnify/ENA primary metagenome ERZ1066124 (study PRJEB33369, sample SAMEA5778354) | biofilm metagenome | biome: Industrial cooling water; feature: Water cooling tower basin; material: Biofilm | place: United Arab Emirates | collected... | reverse complement strand
GCACTCAGCACTCAGCACTCAGCACTCAGCACTCAGCACTCAGCACTCAGCACTCCTTTAATGTTCTCCAGAGAAGGGGTCGCGTTTTGCTTCGATGTCGTTGGGTTGAGGTTGGAGTGCGTCGCGAAATACACATCCTTCTTGGAGTAGGCATTCAGAGCTATTTGATGTCCAGTAAGGAATTTCAAAGGCGTGAACTCTTAGTATTCCTTTGGATGTTAGTGATACATAATACCTGCATGGAAATTCACTACTGACTTGCGGTTGGGGTAGTTCACCAATTAGTTCCCATTGTTTGGATTTTGGGTTGTGGTATTGAAAGTAAAATGTGTGTTTACCGCTAATTGGGAAGGGTGGTAGTTCTGCTATTAGTCCGGTAAATTCTGATGTTGTGTTTTCTTCGTCGCGGAAGATTTCAATTAGGTTACTGTAATCTTTTTCTCCTGAGAATAATAATGTGTGAGCGTCGGTTTTTAAGGCATTTGCTGATTCGATGATGTTTACCGCTATATCACCTGCTACTTTACCGTCATCTGTCACCATGATTGGAATATTAATGGCTTTAGCTGCATCTATATATGGGATGCTGCTTGAGATAAAGTAATGTGGTAAACCACGACATAGTAATAAATCAATTTCTAGTTTCTGATTAATTTCAAACTGGATTTTAATATGATTTTTAAAATCATCTTCACTAATATCAAGCTGTCTACGCAGTGCATCACCGTTATAACTACCCCAAAGTTGAGGTTTTATATTTTCAAAGTCTTGACGAATAATATTATTCGTTAACTGCATTCCCTGCCAACCACTACGGAATTTAGCTATACCTTCTTTGGGTTGAAGTTGGTAGAGTTCTTGTCCTGCGTTAAATATCGGTTCAGGACTGGCACCTATTACTTCGCGTGTGAACGAACAAGGTAAAAAGTAAAATAGATTTTTAACATCTACATACAACTGATTGGCGCCTTTTCGCAATAGTTCTTTAGATTCTTTAGGTGCAAACCCAAGTTGACGGAGCTTTTCGGCAAAACAGGCGCCTGCGGATGTGGCTAATTTGGTATACTCAGGTTCAAAGGTGACTCGTTCAGAGTTCCATATAAAATAGTCAGACTGGCTAAATACTCGATATAGTTCACGGGTGACTAAATCTAAATTGCAAGTTTTACCAGAAAGAATTAACCAATCGACTTGTTCATTGTAGTGATTGTAATTTGGTTTCTCGTGGTATTGATGGGATGTTCCGGATTTATGGGAGAGGGCATTTTCTACCAAACCCTGAGCAATAGCTACAGCTTCTTTAACTACAGGCGCCGTTGCTTTCTCAAATTGTTCTACTGTAAGAGTTACACTCAAACTATCTATCAGCGCACTTGGTAGTTTAATATCATTTTGCGCGAGCAGTTCAGCAATTTTCTGTCCGTCGAGAATATACATTGGTTCGGGTGCATCTTTGTGACGCTTTTGCCCTAGCGTTAATTTCGCATCTTCTGCATGTTCCCACAAACTGTAAAAGCTTTGAGCGCGCGAAGGTGAATTTTTCCACCTTGTTGGAATAACTCTCTCAGCAGCATTAAGTGCTTCTTTGTAAGCTTCGTCTTCGCGAATTTCTTTATCTACACACGCAAGCAGTGAACCCGGATGAAATTTACCGCTTTCTAAAAATCTATCGCTTAACTCTTCTGGTTGTATCTTTAAAATATCTTTACCCATACGGTCATCAGCGACAGCAGTTAATAAACAATCCGCAACCGCAGCTTTTAACAGCAAAAATAATCGTAGCGTGATTAATTCCCCACCTAACTGTAAATGTCCCGATGACCCCAATAACTTTGGCGTCAACTTATAATATCGACCTCCGTCACCTCTATCTTCTCCCGGTTCAAACGGATTAATTTCTTCCAAAGTTAATCGAATTAGCGCTAAATCGGTCGTTCCCCCACCAATATCTAACACTAATACATTTTGCCACCATTTCTCATTGTCATAACGGCAACGACTTTTAAATGATTCAATTCCTACATTCAAATCACCGCTAAACTCTCGCCATAAAAAGAAAATAGCTACAGATACCGCTTCATCATAAGCCATTTGGACATCAGCAATATCAAGCTTTTGTACCAAACTCTCAATTTCACGTCTTACAAACGGTGATGCAATCGTTGGATACGTTACAACCGCACGGTAAAATTTACCCTCTGAACATTTACCTACGTTCGAGGTGCGATATTTTTCAATTAAATCAATTAGGTGTGCATATGCTGACTGCAACAAAGTATTGATAGGTATTGTCTCTACTTCACCATCGAGCGAAATTTTACATGGTCTATCTTGACCGAAGTAGCGTTTAGGTGAATGTAAAAATCTTCCTTCAATATCTTCTTCACCTCTTTTAATGGCATCTAAACGATGCTGTTTGGCTTGTTCACCTAGAATAACTTTAACTTCAGCATCTTTTTCTGATGTAGTTACCTTATGTAAACTAATAACTTCTAACTCGCTTGGTATTTCTGTAGAACGTCGATTTTTATCGAGTTCTACTGGTATTAAACTTTGCCACTCTAACGCAGGTACTCGAAATACCTCATGGTATATCAAATTAAGATGTTTACTAGCTGCACGACGAAACCAATCCATCCGTTTACCTAAACAGATTTCGATTTGGCGAATTACTTCTAGTAACTGTATGCTATTTACACCTTGAATTAATAACTCACCAAAGTTGTAGCGATTTGCAGCATTGGTACAAGGATAATCTTTACCTAATTCAGAAAGAAACTTCTGCCATTCTACATCCCAGGCGCCGCGACTAGAGGTAGTAGCTTCTTCGACAGGACGCTTATCTAACCAAGATGCAATACGTGTACGCAGTTTTGTCTCTTGCTCAATAGGCAAAGTATCGGGAGTGACGATAACTTTAGGGTCATATAGCGTTACAGTTGAATTGGAAGTACCAAAGTCAATTGCAAACCAACCAGGGTAGGTAAGATGTGACTTAGCAGGTATCATTGGTTCGGGTGGAATTAATTTTGCAGTCATTTGCACAAAACGTGAGGATTCAGCGGCAAAAGTCCAAATATTACACTCAGCGGTTGTTTTTTTCATTACATTCAAAATCGGATTACTAAGAGCATCTGATTCAAAATATTCAACCGTCACAAGCATTGTACAATTTACCCCAGCAGGTAAGGTTTGATACCAGTGACAATTAGCTTGTTTTAATCGTTGTGGAGTAGATAGTTTTAGTAGTTTATTAGTGCTAAAAGCGACACTTTTATACGCCGATTGAATTGCAATCGCTAAATCTTCTGGAACTCCACCGACTGTGATATTAATTCGAGATACAAAGGGAATATTGGCGCCGTCAGCAGGTTTGATTTCGATAACAGGTAAAACGAGTAAGTCCTGCGTCTTTGCACGTAATTGATAGCGATTTAAAAGTTCAATTTTGATACTCATCGATTATTCTTCTGGATAACTTATGGCGACAATTTGCGAAAGTGCTTCTAACCAAGGTGGTTGTGGCGCCCTACCTTCACGGTTACTTCGTTCTTCAGCACTGGCTATATACCTGAGTAACGGCTCATTTTTGGACTTGAGCAAATCTTGTAAGCTATCGACAATTTCTTTAGTGGCAACCGTGAATGAAGATTTAACCTGTTTAGTTAACTGACTAACATACTGAATTAAGTGCAAACCAGAACTCGTAGTAATTTCATCGCGTAACCTTAAAACAGCAATTTGATGATTAAACGGTCGTGGTGTAACTGGATACGATTTTTGCGGACTCCAGTCAAAAATTTGACATTGATTATGCTTACTATCTCTTTGTGCCAGAGGAAATAAAGCATCTGCTTGAATTGGTGTAATGCTACCAGATAAAGCACTGCGTTCAATAATTAACTTTTGCCACTTACTTACAGGCTCAATTGCTCTAAGTAAATTACGGTAAAGACGAGCTTGTTTATTCCCATAATTATGCAGAATATACTGTTCCATTTCTGGAAGAATAAGTGAGTTGATTTTACTGCGCTCAAGTTCGACATTGCGAGAAATTTTACCAAACAAATCAATAACAGCTTCTGTAATGCGGTCGTGAGCAAAAGCTTGCATATCGCGAAGAGTCTGAACAAAAGCTGGATAAAAATCTTCTGATGTCGTGGGTATTGAGTCATCAAACTCATCTTCCTCAAAAAATCTTTCACCCTTATCAAGCGAAATAATACCGTCTTTGGTACGGTCTAATAATAAAGTCCACTCGCTCCAGTCAAAAAATATCTTGTTCGTCAGTTCATCTTTAACAATATCGCTAACTGATACACCGCTACGGTTGGTTAAAATAGGTTGTCTGTCTAAATCTTCTTGAAATTGCCTATAAACACCTACCAAAGTTTCCACCGCTTGTCTTAACGTCAAAAATGCCGGATTCTCTACAACAGGCATGTATGCAGCTACTTCCTGTAATGTATTTTCTAACTTCACTTGTTCACTCCGCAACACTTGAGCAGTTCGCTGCACATCTTCGAGTAACTGCTTCATTCCGTGAACTGACACATGTTCTTTAAGTAAAGAACGTAAGCGACTAATTCCACCATCATCAATATAATGACTAAGTTGTTTAGAAAGCGTGCTAGAAGCTGGTAATAACTCGCTCAACTGCTGCCACTTATCGCGTGCGCGCAATTCCTCTAATTTATTGGGTATCTCTAAATCTGGTAAAAACTCAGGTGAACAAACTTGTACTAACCGTGAAATCTCAGCCAACTTATTCAAACCATGTAGCTGCGATAACAAAACAATATTTTTCTTCTCAGTCGTTAAATTACTCGCACTGGCAACAATCAATTGTAAAATCGGTAATTGTTCTAATACAACTTCTTCATTTAGTGGTTCGTTAAACACCGAAAATATCGCGTCATTATCTCCAGGTTCAGATACTTGCTGCACTAATATATCTAACGCTCGCTCATCGCTAGGACTCATCGGCAACTGATTAAAACGTCCAACCCCTACAATAATGCGGTCTTTGAGGTCTTCACCCTTGTTACGTTCCAACATACTACGAATTTTTGCCGCAGTGGCGCCTCCAGGATATCTACCATTGAGTAACAGCAATATCGTTTGCACCTCAGCTAGTTCGCGTAATGACAAAAAAGTATCACGAACACTAGAATCAGCGGCGCCTAATCCAGGAAAATCGAGCAAGATAAACTCGTTTGTACCCTGTAAACCCGATAAATCCCAAATTTCGCGCGATAACTCGACGGTTACATCAATTCGACTAATCAGAGAAAACGTGTGTTGTAAATCTTCGGAATTTGGCGCCTGTAGATTATTCCAACGTTTATAAGGAGTAGGTATGCGCTCAAACTCAAGTTCCAAAATATTCATCGGTGGTTCGACGAGTCGTAACCCCTTTTTCGCTATTAATTGGTCAACTTGATAAACTCTGCCACAAATATCTGTTCCATATAAAGTGTAAGTTCGCACAAAAATAACTAATTCACGCAGTAAACACCGCAACTCTAAACTTTGGGTTTGATTCCAAGCTAACTCACACCATGTCAAGATACTTTTAGCATCAATAAAAGTAGTGGGTTGTAAAGAACGTAATGTAGCAATAGGCGCCGGAGGTAACTTAGCAGCTTGTGCGCGTATTTCAACTTCTTTGAGCATAAACCGCAAGCACTCACGCACACCTTCGTGCGATAAATACTGCACAGTAAAGTGACCAACTTTAGTAGTTTGCAAACCCTGCTGCTGTACTAAATGAATTGCTGTCACGTTACCAGTAGTAGGAGTTTCACTTACAGGTAACGCATCTGCATATCCAATCAAACTCCCCAACAACAGAGTTTTACCACTGCTAAATTCTCCCATAATGCCAATTTTGACAGGAGAGGAAGAAATTTCAATCGTTTTTTGAGTGTAGTGCTGAAAGGTTTGAATTGATTCACTAATCGTCGTTTGTACCCAAGCTTGTGTAGGAGGAGGATTTTCTGCAACCAGGTTCAAACACTGAAGTATCGACTCACCATATTCCTTGTAGCGGCGTAACAATTCAACTGCCGTATCGCTTTTCATCATTGTTTCTTCCCATTTCCCCTTTAGTGTTCAATATTGATCCCCCCCAACCCCCCGCGAATTCGGGGGGGCTAAGACTTACCTCTTGTTCCCCCCTTATCAAGGGGGGTTAGGGGGGATTAAGCTATTGTTCAAAATATATACAACCTTGAATACTGTAATACTGTTGTCAAAAACAAATTACTTATATCACCTAAAAATTCAAATTTACATCTAAACATAATAATCAATTAATAATTTAACAGCCTAATAACAGCACAATATTAAATTTATGTCATGAGTTACCGTAGTGTAATCCGCTCGTATTTCCCGAAGGGTAGTATCTCTTTAACCTTCACAACTTTACTAGATTCTTCGCTACGCTCAGAATGACAAGCTACGCTCAGAATGACAAGCTACGCTCAGAATGACAAATGTATTTTTTAAAACTGGGATGCTCCCCACTTTAGGTTTTTCCGACGCACCTGCTGTTTGGTAGTTGCCCGCTATTTGTTAAAAAAATCAGATTTTGATTACAGCTAACAGTTAGTATAACCACTTATTCAAAATTCGCCAAATATTTATTTTAAAAATTCTCATAATTGAGATTTAATTAGTAACAATAAATACGCATTAATTTTTGTAATAAAAATAAATGTATAAAAATATAGCAGCAGTAAATGGAAAAACCAGGCTTCAGCAAGAAACCTGGTTTTGAATTTTGAAGAATGTGTATAAAATAATATTTTTGAATTACTAAAGTGATTAGTACGAATTTAATGTTTACACTTACCCTCTGCATGGTTATGATTATGCTCGTGACCATGAGCGCAGCCTTGCAAATCTTGACGCATTAGTTCTGCACTAACTGCGCGTTGTGAATCATCAACAGGTTCCAAACCTATCCAAGCATTGATACTATCTACATCAAAACCGACTTCTCTACGTTCTCCGACTTGAATTAACGGGCGCCGTATCAGCAAAGGGTCTTGTATCATCAGCTTAATAGCCGTATCAGCATCGATTTTATCAGGAACCACCTCACCAGACTTAATGCTGGGCGCCGCTTTATTGAACCAGTCAGATATTGGACGGTTGCCGAAAAATGACCTGAGCGCGTCAGGTGTCCAAGCATAAGTGCGAATATCATAGGTTTCTAACTCGTGTCCTGCCGCTGTCAATAGTACTTTTTGCTTAGTATTGTTCTTACAACCGGGTTTTTCGTAAAAAACTACCTTTGCCATTTCCCTATCTACCTATCTATCTAAAATTTTCTAGCTTTTTTGTTTACCGGGTCAAACTCATACCGCTTTTGTGGGTCAGTTTCTCCATATATATTAAAAGTAACGGTCGGAGTATCACCCATAGCTTCTACACAATGAATAGCACTACTGTCAAAACTAATAATGTCCCCAGGAAACAAAGTTAATTCTCCAGTCTGTTCAATAGGATAGTTTTGAGTGCTGAGTTCTGAGTGCTGAGTAGAATTACGTTTCCAGAAAGTATTTTTTTCCTGACCTTGTAATACAGCGACAATACCCCATGTGCCATGATTATGAATATTCGACTTAACACCCGGAGCAAAAGTAACAGTTTGAACAGTAAGAGGAAAACCCAACTCATCATATAAAAGTAAAACCTTTTCTCCATTCTCCGACACCTCTGGTACTTGACTTTGCACCCAGTAAGAATTAGTAATTAGGCGCCGAACCAGCATCCGTATTTCTGGGAGACAACTAGATTCATCTTCAACATCCTTAAGAACATCTTCCACCTCAGTCAAAAACCGATACAAACGATAATTATCTCGTAATAAATCCCACTCGCGCGGAGACTTACAAGCAGTATATTGACCATCTCCACCTACAAACCAATCACGATTTTTCATATATATAACTCCCATTTAATATTTGAAATACAGGTAAGTTCGTCACTGACGACCATACGAATACTAAATAATTAGATTCCTAAAACCTCTTACCAATTAGGAATACTGTGTTATTCATGCCTCATTACAACTCTTAGCCCCCCTTATTAAGGGGGGTTGGGGGGATTTAATCTATTACAGCTTTATATATAATTTCAGTAGCAAAAATCACTATTACTACCAAATTCACATCTCAAAATCAACTAGCTATTATTCGATTATAAACTTGAAAACTTGATTATAAAAAATTTAAAATTGATACAATTTTTGAATCAACCATTATTAAGATTATTTGCTTCTGATAAAAGTGCCCGTCTTTATATATGTGGGTCAGGGCGCCCGATGCCAAGCTCAAGTAGTTTTGATTTAATATCTTGTACAGATTTTCCGCAGTAGTAATACCGTTTATTCATGATGTCAACTAGGTAAAATCCCTCTTCTCCACCATTGATAGATAGAAGTTTAGCAGCACAGGAGCGTAAGCTTGTACCAAATGTAGCAAATAAACTATCAAGCGACGGTTTTGGCAAATTAAGCGGATTATAAAAAGTTTCACCTTTAACAAAATGCCACTGTGTACCGCAACGTCGAACTACGCGGTAATAAATGGGCGCTGTAATATATGTATCAAAATTAATCATGGTGTTATTGTTAGTGTTTTAAACCTCAATCTGGAATAAATCTTGAATCGTTATTGTATATTTTGAAGAGTAGGGTACAAAAGTGCAATTCAGAGGTAAGACCCACAGTGGAATGAAAAATCAACCATTCCAAGAGGTATAGGCGCCTCAAATGGTAGCTCAAAAACCCTATTAAATCGTTTGGGTGAGGGGTCAGACCTACCATTCGCCAGCAGTATCCTTCTAGGGTGCTGGCGGGTTAGGTCTACATTTAACGCCCCATGTCACACATCAATCCGGCATTTCGTCAATGCTGCGTGGCTCAACTCGTGGTTGCTGGTTCATTTCATGGCGGAAACGACTAGAAGTTTCATAAGCCTTCAACCGTACTCGTTGAATAGAACCGAGAGGTCGATGCTCAGGAATACAGTTCCAGGAACTAAAAGAAAGCACCTCATCAGCGTAAACACGACGCGCAGGACTATATGCATCCTGTGGGGGAATTGTAATTTTTCCAATTGGCTGGTACTGGCTTTCTTCTTCTGGCCAAACAACCCCAGCATCTTCCACAGGCATCCGCTCTAAATTAGTGCAAAGCTGTGCGCGTAATTCATATTCGGCGCCATTCTCACGGAAAAACTCAACGATTAAATCTCTGAGAACAGAATGATTATCGACTTTAATGTGCTTTCCAATTAGCGGAATAAGGCTCTCCGATACAGGGACAGCACTAATTTTAGCAATATAGTCACCATAGCGAAGTGCCGCTGTAGTAAAGAACGTATCACCCAAAATATGAGTTTCCGGCTTTGTTATCCCCAAAGAAGTAGGGTATATTTCTAAACCAACTTTTTCGGTAACAGCATTTACAGTACGAAGAGCAGTTGTTACCAATTGTTGTGCCTCTTCGGGAACGGTTACAACTTTTTCTTGTGCCAACTGTTCTACAAGGTATTTTTTCACATCACCACTTGGAAAAGAAGGGTGATTAATCATTAAAAAGTCTTGGGTAAGCGCCGAAGCTTTTTCCTCTAAAACTTTACGCCCTTCAACCCCAATAACCTTAATTGCCATGCCACGAAACGAAGACACAGCATCAGGAATAATATCACCAGGGGCATTCGAGAACCTAATAATAACATCATAAGTTCGAGGTTCGCGGAACAAACCCTGCCTTAGTTCTGTTGGTAAATTATCATAAATCGTTAACTTTCCCTTAACGGCGCCGTGACCCTTAGCATGGGCGCCACGCATTGCATGACGGTGCTTATCATAAACAAATCGCCGCATCCTCTCAAAAGAAGCAATAATATCCTCAATAGTTTTATCCTCATCAGGCTGCTTAACTTCCACATCATCAGAGTATCGGATATACAACTGGTCTTGGTTCGACATGAACATTCCTTAGTAATATAGCCACGCTAATCAGCACACTTCCACCGCACACTTAGTAGCATACTACACGTTAGCCATGTTGTGTTGAATGGAAAATAATGTGGCGCCAATTCACACATAACAATAAAAAGCTGTAAATTATACAAATTTCGGGGAAATTCTATTACGCCTTTTGATTCAAACAAAATACTACTAAGAACACTAGCTTATAAACCCAAAGAGTAATCAAATGTGAGGGAACAATACTTTTATTCTACGTATACCAAAAATGCAAAATCTTTGGGTAAATTTAGTAAGGGGATGGCATTCGCCAATACAGTTACTAGGGGTTTTTGGCTTATCGGCGCCAATAAAAGACCCAGTGGCTGTATTTTTAATAATCATGGCGATTATGCTAGTCGCTCCAATAATGTTTGAGCGGTTGCGTCTGCCTGGTATTGTTGGCTTAATTATTGCAGGGGTGATTGTCGGGCCAAATGGATTAGGTCTATTGGCAAGAGATAGCACAATAATTTTACTAGGGACAGTAGGGCTACTGTTCCTTATGTTTATGGCGGGGTTGGAGACGAGTATAGATGACTTAAAACTCAACGCTAATAAAGCCATAATTTTTGGACTAGCAACCTTTATCATACCAATGGTGTTAGGTACTGGCGCCATGCTGTTATTGGGTTATAATTTTTTAGCAGCTATTTTGGTGGCATCTTGTTTTGCGTCTCATACTTTGCTAGCACTGCCAGTTGCAACTAAACTGGGCATTATGCGAACCCAAGCAGTAACGGTTACTTTGGGAGGAACGCTAATTACTAACATACTAGCTTTGTTGGTGTTAGCAGTAGTCGTTAAAGCTCATCAAGGTAGCCTAACCCTTAGCTTTTGGCTATTTTTGATACCTTCTTTAGGCATTTACACCTTTGCGACGTTGTGGGGAGTTCCTAAAATTGGTCGTTGGTTTTTCCAGAAATTTGGACATGATGATGGCGCCGAATTTATCTTTGTGGTTGCCACGCTATTTATAGTCTCTTACGCAGCACAGTTAATTGAAATTGAACCAATTATAGGCGCCTTTCTGGTAGGTATTGCGATTTCCCAACTCATACCACAACTTAGTCCTTTAATGAACAGGATTCAGTTTATTGGTAATACGCTGTTTGTACCATTTTTCTTAATTTCTGTAGGGATGCTAGTTAATCCCTGGATTTTGTTTAAAGAACCACGCTCGATGTTGGTGTCGCTGGTAATGGTATTAGTAGCAATCATCGCTAAATTTCTACCTGCTTGGGGTTCAGGAAAACTATTTAAATTTGATTTTGCCAATATTATGGTAATGTTTGGGCTTTCCGTAGCTCAAGCTGCCTCGACCTTGGCAGCAATTACCGTAGCATTCAATATTAAGCTGGTAGACGAACTCACAGTTAATGGTACGGTAGCAATGATATTAGTTACCTGTATTGCTTCTCCTTGGATAACTAACCGTTGGGGTGCAAGCTCAAATAACGGTACAAACAGTTCAAGTACAAATAGCAAACAGGAATTTGTTACCGTTGGAAACTATAAAGTGCCTCGTTATCGTATTTTGGTACCCGTCGCTAACCCAAATACTGAAGCGAGTATACTGGAGCTAGCAATGATTCTGGCAAAAGCTACCGACGGAACCCTATTACCGCTAAATATCATAGTTGATAACCAACCAAAAATTTCAGGTGAGACAAAGATTCAACAGCAGCATTTGCTAGCAGCAGCAGAAACCATTGCTCATGCAGCAGTGACAAACGTTGAAGCTATTGGTCGGTTGGACGACTCAATTGAAAAAGGAATTTTGCGAACTGCCTTCGAGCGCAACGCCAATCTAATTATCTGTGGTTGGAAAGGTTTTGCTACATATCGGGATAACTTTTTTGGCGGCGCCATTGATAACGTAATACGACGCACTACAATACCAGTATTAATTACACGCTTTACCCATGCAATTAAGACAACTCAACGAGTAGTTTTACCAATTGTCGAAACAGACTTAACTTCAGTCACATTTTTACGTACCTTAGCACTGACACGTATTTTAGCGAATGAACTCAAAGCATCGCTACTACTATTACAAGTATCCCCTCCTCGGAAACGCTCAAAAGATATAGAAATTCCTGAAATTATTTTGGACATTCCAATACAGCGCATACAGGGAAAATTCACCAACAGCATCTTAAAAATTTTGCAACCCGATGATTTATTGATACTAACCCATAACAGTGATTCTACTATCCCAGGTCTACCCAGTTTAGGGATTACAACCGAGGCAATTGCTCGTAATTCTAAAGAAATTTCTTTGATTGTTTTCCACTTTCCCCGTCGTATTCCGCTTGCAGAGGATAATTTAGCTACATTACAAATGCAAGCTTGACGGCGCCGCTCCGAGTAGGTCGCCTTCTTGTGGGGTGGGGTGTCCCCGCCCGCCCAGCACATCTCTACTATTGGGCACCTAAGAAATTTTTACGGGCAAGGATGCCCATTCCACAAGAAATTTTGAATTAAACTCATACATCATTTGTATTTTTTAAATCTTCAAGAAATGCTATATGTAATTATTTGCAGCATTTCTTACATCTATGAAAAAGGTTACAATTGAACTAATTAGGTAGAAATGACTCCCTTTATACTTAAGTAGCTGAAGTGTATATTGCAGACTATTTAACAGGCAATTTTGTGAATATTAGTGTGAGCGTTCATATCAGTACTTTAAGTATGTTATTATAGGGACAATCAATAAGCAGTTGTATTTTCTTGTTCATCAATTATATATGGCAGCTAAAGAACCAAAGTATAGTAAAGAAGAATTTGCGCGCTTAGGTGAGCAAATTTACGAGCGCGATATTTATCCACAACTTCAACCAGATAGTAAAGGAAAAATAGTCGCAATTGATATTATGACAGGCGCCTGGGAAATAGATACGTCAGAAATTGTCGCTTGTCGGCGCCTAGAAGAACGTTATCCAGATGCACAAGTTTGGATTGTACGTGTTGGCTATAAGTATGTTCGTAAGTTTGGTGCTGGTCGCACTAAGAAAATAGCATGATTACTGGAAAAGTAATAGACTACGAAGCGATTATTCGTATTTCTATCTGTGATTCTAGCGGTCAAGTATACGATAGAGATGCAATAATAGATACAGGCTTCGATGGTTGGCTATCACTACCATCGGCTTTCATAACTATGCTTGGTTTGGCTTGGAAAAGACGCGGAACTGCGGAACTTGCAGATGGAAGTCAAAGTATTTTTAATGTGTATGAAGCAACTGTAATTTGGGATGAACAGTTGTTAATAATTCCCATTGATGAGGCTGATTCTGAACCCTTGGTAGGTATGTCATTGATGGAAGGCTATGAATTAACTATACAAGCTGTTAATGGGGGAATAGTGACGCTCTCGAAAATTACCTAAATAATATGCGCGCCGAAAATAGAGCTTCTCCGACTTCGATTTTCTACATTTTCTTTGACACTAGCAAATTTCTATTCGTGCTTTAGAGTATTTGTACCATTGCCAATAGGAGTAGGGTAAAGCATTCGACTTTAGGGTTAATAGGCGCCTGTTCCCATGAGTTTATGCAACTTCTCCCTGATGGCTGGAATTCTAAACATGTTACAGTGTTGAGAACTCTTGCTTACTTTGAAAACATGACACCTATTAGCAAGTAGTTTGTGGGTTGTGTAAGGCTGGCAATGCCCCGATATAATAAGATTACATTGAAAACAAAAGCATGAACTTAACATGACGCTATCAAACCCACAAGGAAACCGTATTAAGATAAGCGAACCGATATCAGAGGAAGAAGAAGCTCGGCACCAAAAGCACAGTGATGAGCTTGCCGCACGATGTCAGGTTATATTTGAACGTATACGTCCTAACTTGATAGACAATTACCATAACTGGTATATTGCTATTGACCCTGATACAGAGGAATATATCATTGACCCAACTTTTGATGGAATAATTAAAAAGGTTACAGATGCTTATGGTTATGCTAATGACCCAAAGCTGACGATGTATAAACTCAACGATACAGGTTACTGCGGAAGGATATGATTGAGGGAAGATTTGGCGAGAACAAAGAACTTTTTTTTGAAGTTATTTTTGTTGGTGCCAATGGTGAGCAGTTTTCGACTGAAGCTTTATTAGATACTGGATTTACTGATGGCTGGTTAGCTATTAATAGTCAGGACTTAGGCGCTTTAGGGTGGTCTTTAATAACCTTACAAGTCAATATGCAGACAGCACGAGGCTCCGCAAAGTTTAACATCTGTTCAGGCAAGATTATAATTGATGGTGTTGAGGTTATCATTCCTGTCCATGTCGGTAAAAATTTACCTGAAACTATCATGGGTTCGCTCTGGCTAGATGTTATGCGCTTGGTTGCTGATAAACCAAGTAATATATTAACGCTTGAAATTGTACAAGATTAAATAAAAGTGAGTAGTTTTTATAATCGTTATCACTTAAAGTATGGATTTATTACTCATCATCCTCTTCAGGTGTACGGGTGAGAATATCAAATAAAATACTGGCGCCTAAAAATTCGTTATTCACATCAATTTCTTTGATACGCGCGCAAATAGTTTTAGCCTGTTCAATATCACCAAGCTTTGCCAGTACTAAACCTGAAGCCGCATAAGCATTTAAATAAAGTCGAATTTGAGAGTCTTCTTTACGACTAGATAGTACAGATTGAAGTTGTTGCCAGTTATTGGGTAAATTTTCTGAGTCTTTAATATTATTTATAACCTGACTAGCTGTACTTAGTGCCATTTCATAATTATTTTTATAGTAAAAGTAACGATACGCAGCTACTAATACATCTATAGAATTATTTGTTTGAATTAGTGCTTGATTGATATAGTGTTGTGATTTTGACGTATCTTGCCAATTATCAGCAGCAAGAATCAACAGTTGTTTAATATCATCGGGAACGTTAAACCAAGAAAACATAATAAAAAATATCGATAAAAATGTTATTGTAGGGGCGGGTTAACCCACAATTTTAAACAGTAACGAAAAATCCTGTAAACCCGCCCCGTCCGAATCGATAACAAAAAACCAAAATCAAAAACAACAATGGTTTTGCGTTATCAACCCGCCCAAACATCAAAAAACAAAACCCGTACTCTAAAACTGAGTCATCACATACAACAGCACAAACAAGATAATCCAAATAATATCTACAAAGTGCCAGTAAATCTCAGCCATCTCAATACCCGTATGTTTATGGGCAGAATAATGACCCTGGCGCCGCGACCGCCAAATTACACCCAAAATTAACAGTAGTCCGATAAAAACGTGTAAACCGTGAAACCCAGTCAAAATGTAAAAGCAATTGGAAAATATATTTGTCGTCAGACCGTATCCCAAATGCTGGTACTCGTAAATTTGACCAGCTAAAAAGGTGGCGCCCATAATAGCGGTAACAAAATACCAAAACCGCATTCCCCAAACGCTATTACGCTTAATTGCTGCATCACCAAGGTGAATTACAAAGCTACTAGAAACCAGAATAGCAGTGTTGATGGCAGGTAAATATAACTCTACCTCGGTACCTTTAGGCGGAAAAACAGGAGTTACTCCTTTGAAAAACAAGTAAGTTGCAAAGAATCCGCCAAACATTAGTGACTCTGATGCAAGAAAGGTCAATAAACCTATAACCCTTAAATCAGGGTGTTCCTCGTGGTGAGATATATTTGTTGTCATATAAGTTAAAAGTGCTGAGTGCTGAGTGCTGAGTTAAGAGTCGTAAGTTAAAAAGTGAGGAGTGGGGAGTGAGGAGTGAGAAATTATAACTCCTAACTCCTAACTCCTAACCCCTAACTCCTAACTCTGAGAATCCGTCCGCGCGATGATTATCGGTTAGACCATATTCGTAAGGCCCATGTGTAACAACAGGTAATTCTTCCCAGTTTTCAACTGCTGGGGGTGAAGCGGTTGTCCATTCGAGGGTTAGCGCGTTCCAGGGGTTATCACCTGCAACTTCGCCTTTTCTCCAACTCGTAATAACGTTGATGGTAAAGGGTATTACAGAGAAAGCTAATAAAAAGGCGCCGTAAGTGCAAAGCTGGTTAATGGCTGTAAATTGTGGGTCGTACATAGCAACACGGCGAGGCATTCCTTGTAGTCCCAGTTCGTGCATTGGGAAGAAGGTCAGGTGAGTACCAACGAAAGTTAGGGCAAAGTGAACTCGTCCCCAAGTTTCATTTAGCATTCTTCCAGTCATTTTGGGAAACCAGTGGTAAATACCTGAGTAAATACCAAATACTGAACCACCAAATAAGACATAGTGGAAGTGGGCAACTATATAATATGAGTCGTGAACGTGAATGTCGAAGGGAGTGGTTCCAAGCATGACACCACCAATACCCCCTAACACGAACATTGACAGTAAACCAATGGCAAATAGCATTGCACTGGTATAACGAATTTTACCTTGCCAAAGTGTTGCAACCCAACCAAATATTTTTACACCAGTGGGTACAGCAACTAACAAAGTAGAAATAGTAAAGAACATTCGCATCCAACCTGGGGTACCACTGGTAAACATGTGGTGAACCCAAACAAATAAACCTACTACGCAAATTGCCAAGCTAGAGTAGGCAATTGCTTTATAACCGAAGATATGTTTGCGTGAATGTACAGGAATCACTTCGGACATGATACCGAACACAGGCAGAATCATTAAATACACTGCCGGGTGCGAGTAGAACCAGAATAAGTGTTGATATAAAACGACGTTTCCACCTGCATCTGGTTTAAAAAACGATGTGCCAAAGTTGATATCAAACAGTAATAAAACTAACCCCGATGCTAATACAGGAGTAGATACTAGTGCTAAAACAGAGGTTGCTAAAATTGCCCAGCAAAATAAAGGTAGTTGGTCCCAGCGCATACTGGGGACTTTCATCTTTAATATGGTGACGACAAAGTTTACCGAACCCAAAATTGATGAAGTACCTACTAGTACAATTGCCAAAATCCACAAACTTTGAGCAATAGGCGCCGTAATCAGCGACAATGGAGGATACGCCGTCCATCCTGACTGTGAACCACCAAAGAAGAAACTCGCAACTAGCAAAAGTCCAGCAGGTGGGTTTAGCCAGAACGCAATAGCATTCAACTTTGGAAATGCCATATCACGGGCGCCTATCATTAGTGGTACAAGATAGTTACCAAAACCACCAATAGCAGATGGCACGATCCAAAGAAATATCATGATTGTGCCGTGATTCGTCATGAAAGCGTTGTACAAGTTTGGGTCAAGTACATCAGGGTCGGGAGTGGCTAACTCAGTACGCATTGCCACTGCCATCAACCCACCAATTAGATAAAAGGCAAATGCAGTAACTAAATACTGGATGCCAATTACCTTGTGGTCTACGTTAAATGTAAAGTAGTCGTACCATTTCCAGGGTTTGTGATGGGTGGTGTGGCTGGTAACGACCACATTCTCTGGTTTCTTGCCAGGAGGACTGTTTTGTGGAAGTTGTAATGTCATAAGTTTATTTTTGTCTTGGGTTTCTTCCTCCGTGTACTCTGCGTCTCTGTGGTGAAATAAATAAATCTTTTTTACCACAGAGGAGCCACCTCCGTGCGGGGGTCTCCCCCGTTGAGGAGAGTGGCGTTGCACGGAGGGCACAGAGAGGAGAGTTAGTGATTTTGTAAAGCTGCTACTATTTGTTGAGTTTGAGCGCTAGCTACACGATTTGATTCCAGCCATTCTTGGTATTCTTCGGGGGTATGAACGATGACTTGAGAACGCATCGAACCGTGGTACCCTCCGCAAAGTTCTGCACAAACTATTGGGTATGTACCTGGTCTAGTAGCTTTAAATCTTAAACCAGTGGCTTGTCCAGGTATTGCGTCTTGTTTCAGTCGGAACTGCGGTATCCACAAAGAGTGAATTACATCTGACGCTGCAAGATTCACTTGTACATCGGCGCCTACAGGAACATGTAGCTCACCTGATGTAATATCAGTTTCAGGATAATTAAATATCCAAGCAAACTGCATACCTGTTACATTCACAACTAAATCTGCTGACTTACCTAAAACTTTAGGATTGGCGCCAATACCAATACCTGGTTGAGGTACATTTACCAATTTTTTTACAGGTGTTTTTATTGGTGTTTTAACGGGGAGAGTTATAGGTTCAGAGATAGGTGCCAGTTCGGGTGCTTCAACAGGTGCTTCTTCTGGTAATATTTCTGCTGAAGTTGGTTCTGGAATAACTTCGTTTGTAGGTATTTCTTCAGTTAGCGCTTCAATATCAGAAGTCTCACTCAGTGTTCCAGCCAAGGCAGTTCCCTTAACTGGTGCAGCAGCATGTTCAGCCATTGAATGATGTCCTACACTCAAACCACCCATCTGCGTGTATACATCAACGCTATATATTCCAAGTCCAATCACTATTATCGAGGGAATCGCTGTCCAGAATATTTCTAACGGGAAATTCCCTTCAATTAGTGTTCCATCTCGGTCATCATCTTGACGACGCCGATATTGAAACATGAAAAGAACAATGGCGCCTTGCACTATCAAAAACAATGCTGTACCAATACCAACCAAAATTTGGAAAAATCTGTCTACTAGTGGAGCTTGTTCAGATGCTTGCACTGGTAACAAACTAGCCGAGTGCTGACCTACCCAGATGCTTACAAGTGTAACGAGTATGCCAGCAACAAGGGTCAAAAGAGAAACAGGAACTTGTTGCATACTAAAAACGATAAGTGTTTCATGAAAATTTAGAAACCTGGTTTCTTCGTTGATGACATGTAATAAAAACAACGATTTGTCTGCGACAATGAATGCGTAGAAACCAGGTTTCTTTGCATAATTGGCTCTTACACTTTTAAACCTGTTTTTACTATTTCTAGTTTTGACACACTTTGATAGATTTTAGTAAAATTTTTAAGTTTTTTTAATATCTTATTTATAATATATGTTAGTAATAAACATAAATGTAGAGACGCACAAATTTGCGTCTCTACAACGTGTTATAAAAATATTTAAAAACTGTAGCACAGGCATCCTGCCTGTGCATTCACACAATTTAATTATCCAACGACGCATGAGTGTAGCAATTCTTCGAGCAAATTTTGGCACAAGCTTCGCAACCAATACAATTGTCAGGATTTTTTACAGTCATGACTTTCTTTTCAATTTCATCGTCTTCTTCATCTTCAACGAACTCACCTTCTTCATTCATTGCTTTTAACAGCAATACATCGTGTCCACAGATTTTGAAGCATCTGCCACAACCGATACATTTATCTTGGTCAATTTCTTGAACAAATTTAGGTGTCCAAGTTTTTCCACCAAATGTCAAACCTGTTAGAGTAGCCATGTGTTAACCTTCAACAATTTTTTGTTTAATTTTGTGCTAGATTTTACCCTATGCACTAGTACTTTATTCACTCTCTAATTTTGATGTTATCAGATGCTTTTTTTTAAAAAAGTAACATTATTGTCTATGTTAAAAAATTGTTTTTATTCTTTTTTGTAAATATGCTTATTAAATAGTTGTATTTGTAATGCAAATAATTATGATTAAAAGCTTGTTCAATGTCATGCTCAACGTAATGTAAACGGAGTTTTTTCGGAGGCTAGCATCTCTTTTGAACTGTGATATATATAGATTATTTGCTACGCTCAGAATGACATTTTGTGATTTATAAAATATCATTTTTTGATATTATTTATCAATTAATAAAAAAATAGAATATGGTGCGTGACGTTACGGGATTATTTGCTTCGCTTGAGTTTGTTGTAAACGTCACGCACATTACAATATTATTTATGTAAATTGTTATTTCTGTTACAAATTTATATGTTTTATTATTTATTAATAATATTAACAAAGGCGCCGAAGTTTTAAATATAGTCGCTTGTGTTACTCAATAACTATTAGCTTGTACAAATAAATAAATAGGAAAGATTAGGAAATTTTATTGGGGGCTATGAATATGAAAAATCAAGACATCTTGGCTCGTTATGAACAACTTTGTAAAGTTGTTTGTGGAATTGTTATGAATAGAAAACATTTAGAGTAAAACGAAGCGACTAATAACCCTGAATAGTATTCAAATCAAAGTATTATAAATACTTATATGAACTAACATTCTGCTATCCAGGGGCTAATTTTTAACCAAGCATACGAATGAAGTAATGTGGCCATTACCTTATGCCTTACACAATTCCAAATAGCAGTTGCATTGAATGCGATAAATGTCGTCCTCAATGCCCTGTGGGTGCTATCAAGCTTGTAAATGACGAATATTGGATTGACCCTTGTCTATGTAATAACTGTGAGGGTTTTTACTCCGAACCTCAATGTTTGACCATATGTCCGACTAAATCTCCTATTCCCTTACAGGTGAAACGAGGAAGATGCAAGATTGAACCACGCGAAGTCACTAGTTCAAATTTATTTGCTAACGGCAAGAATAATCCCTTTGCTTCTGCTATTGCAATTTGGGAAGCTTCTAATGTTTTAGCACAACGCACGTCTCTACCGTGGGAACTAGATAAAGATGGGTATATCTGCTATCGGCGCCAAGTTAACCAAGGTAAGGGTAACATAGCATTTCATCTAGCAGTACCATTTAGCGACCAACTGGCGACAACAACAGCAGCAGTTGAAGCTCTAGATATTCGTGCTGCACTCGTAAATCTAATTTTTGCAGCACATGCAACTGCCCTCTTCGAACCGTGGAATCAAGAGTTTGTTATAGATGATAAACAAATCGAGAAATATTTGGGATTAGAGAAGCGTAAAGACCTCAACAAAACTGCGAAGCTAACATTAATGAAAAACTGGGTTCGCAGTTGTTGTTCGCTAATGACATCAATTAGTTGGGCACAGCAGGGTAGAGTACCAGGATTTGAAATAGAAAAAAGTCCTTTGTGGCACTTGGTGGATATTCAACACCACTTCCAAGAAGACGACAAGGGATGTAAATATCTAATTGGATTAACTTTTAAGGTCAAAGCCGGAATTTGGGCACAATATTTTCTAAACAAGCAAGGCTGTAAGCAGCGTAACGCTTATTATCAATATGGTAGTTTGCCTAAATCGCTGTTAAACACTGTTATGAGTATATGGCAACAACACGAAGGCGCCGCGCGTTTAATGCTGTGGTTATTATTCAAAACCAAAATGGGTAAAGAACAGCGCATCACCGTCCCTACATTACTTCGCGTTGCCTACGGAGAAAAAAAAGTAGCCACAGCTTGCAGACAGCGAGACGACCGCAAACGCTTATTGAAAACCTTTGAAAGTGACTTGGAAGTACTAAATCACTACGGAATGAAACCCAAATTCGACCCCGTTACCTATCCCCCTAACATTCAACCAATGTGGGCAAAGCTAGTTGATATTCCCGAAGACCCCGACGAAGCTATCGAATTTTGGATTAATGACGGTGGTGGTAACTCACGTCTCACCGATGCAGGTCCACGAGGCAAATGGAATTTACTTATGAACGCGCGCATTTTGTCATTCGACCTGCCACCCGAACTTGAGCAAGCACTATCCGAAACTGAAAAAAAGCATCTTGCCACAACAAGAAACCGAAAAAAGACTAAAACCACATCTGGACTAATAGGTGACCAAATTTCCCAAGCAAGAAAAAAACTCAATCTTTCTCAACGCGAACTAGCTAAACTCGCAGGCAAAAGCCAAAGCTGGATACGCGACATCGAAAATGGGCGCCTAAAAGTCAAATCAGAAGACCAAACAGTCCTACGCAAAGTACTAGGCATCGCGTAACGACGGATTACTTTACAGTTAAATTATTGATATACTTTGTCGAATGGGCGTTCTCGCCATTGGCGTCAAGTTAAGGCTGGCGCCAATATTTAGTGAGTAAGCAGTTGCGGCAGTTGCTGGCTACTCCTTGTACGTGTCTGTTCCCCAAGACTAGAATTGCAGCTAAAATCATCTAAAATAAAGTATTACTATATACTAATAAACTTCCACGCTCAATTATTATAGTACATTTGCATTGCATGAAAAACTATTACTTAAGAATCTTTTCCATAGCTTCAATTATCACAATACTTATATTGTTAACGAGTAAAACGTTACTGAGCAGTAATAATAAAGCTAACGAAAACCAATCCTTAATAGAAGCAACTAAAACAGAAAAGCCACAACAATCACAAGTAGAATCATCTCAACAACAACAGTGGCGCCAACAATTATCTGTACTACAGCAAAATTTAAAAAAATACCAGCAAGATGGTAATATTGCTCAAGAAATATCAACATTAAGTCAAATAGGTATTATTCATAACGAGCTAAATGAATATTCACAAGCATTGGAATATTTACAATTAGCCCAAACAAAGCTCAATTCATCAAATGTGGCGCCAAGGGAAAAATCTTTTATAGAATCCGAACTACTTGTTGGTTTAGGAACTATTTATGCTGACCAAGGAAATTATCCTCAAGTTTTAGAAATTACAAGAAAAATATCTCAATCTAGCTCTTTAACTATAGGTGATTTGGGTAGCAATGCAAAACCGAAACCAGACAAAAAGCAAGCACCAGAAGTAGACGTAAGAAAAGATGCTTATACACTTTATAGCATTGCAAGCACACAACAAAAACGTGGTAAAGTTCGTGAAGCATTACGCACTGCTGAAGAAGTATTAAAAATGCTCAGAACAGTAAATGAGAAAAACGGTGAACAAGAAGTTACTAATTTTATTAATACTCTACGTCAACAATTACAGTAACTCTATTCTCAAAATATAAATAAAAAAGATAGAAGTTGAAATTTACATCAATCAACTTCTATCAAACCTTTTACGTGCAATATACAAATATAGCCTTCAAGTATCGAACTATCTAGCTAAAAGTATTTTGCACCTTAACCGTTCAACATAACATCAGGGCATCGTCTACGACAAACTTTTTTACCATTGATAATTTCACAGGTTAAAACAGGGTATCCACCTCCGTTACACTGTGCAATTAACTGTTGAGGTTTTAAGTTTGATGAGGTTTGGGCTACAACTGGAATTACATTTATTAATAAGGCAGTTGCAGTTGAACCTAACGCAGCAAAACTAAAAATTGTTGACTTTTTCATGGTCAATCTCACAAATATTGTATGTTTAATAGATTTGTAAGTTGTTATCCTTACCCATCTAAACATTTACATGTTCGGCTATTCAGGTTTATGCAATTTATTTCACGAATATCATTTTATCAATATAAGCAGGCGCCGTTATGTGTGAAGTAATTACAGATTTTAATTCATCTGTGGCTCAATTAGTGCTTCAATTTTGTGTTTTGGTTAGGTTATCTGAAGATATATAAGAGTAAGTAAGTGGGAAAGTGGGAAAGTAGGAAAGTGGGAAAGCGCTAAAGCGCTTATTACCAGTGGTTTCAGGGTTTTAATAGCTTTTGAATATGGCATAAATGTAGGCTATGGCTTCTGGAATTACTGTCCGTATTCCTTCGCTGGAACTCCACCATTTTTTTGCATCGTAACTGCGGGTTTCGGCGGCAATTACACCTATTTTTGTGTTAGGTAATACTTTTTTATATAGCATCCAGCTGCGTCGCGCGTGTACGTCATCGCTGAATAGGTTCATTGATTCTAGTTTAATTGGAGATATTGCTAGTTTTTCTTTTAATTCAATCACTGATGCATATGTTCTATCTTTTCTTACGTCTGGTGTTGGTATTGGTATTATTTTCTCATTGTCGGCGCCCATTGCTTTTAATGTCGCTGCGGCAAGGTTTGCAAAGTCTTTATATTCAGATAAATAGTATCCGCGTTGTAGGGGAATGCCTGTAGTTATTATATGAGTATATGAACCCATTTCAAATTCATTTAATGCTTGTTTTAGTGCTTCGTCAGCAAGCCATCCTTCAACTACTAGTATATCGGCTTTGATGGGAGAGGTAACGGCGAGAAATGGTTGAACTTGAGTTATTATAATTGTAATTAAAGCTAGAATCAGCGTACTCGCTATTATCCAGCCTTGCAGTGTTAGAGTCAACATTTCTTGCCGTTTTACTAATTTAATATCAAAAGGTTTTTTCCTTTTACGAACTTTACTACGCATTTAGTTATGTTGAAGGTTGTCCCTTTTGTTGTGCTTTCAAGTAAGCAAACACTGATTTATCTCCAATATCCGGAGGAATTGCTTGGATTAATTTGCGTGTTGCAAAGACTACAAAAAATATAGCCCAAATGCCTAATAATGCACGCTCCCACTCTAATGGTAAAATTCCTAGCATGTGTCCTAGTAGTAGTGTGGGTACTAGGGGAGTTAAAATTTTTGTTTCTAGGCGATTGAAACAAAATGCTTCTTTAAAGAAAATACCTGTGAGCGCTGCAAATGTAAAACCTATTCCTAGTATGGTTAATGGATGGGTGTATACACTTACTGCAAAGGGTTGGGGGTCTGTGTGTGCGACAAATAAAGCTGCGATACTACCAATTACCCAGAATGCTTGTAACGCTCGATGTAGTGCTGCCATGTATATGTGTATGAATAGCAAGCTGACACCTAGGGCTATACTAAAGCAGGTGTATAGGGGTGTTAAAAGTGGGTAGATGTTGGGGTTGTTATTGAATAATACTAAGATGGCGCCTGTTGCAAAGCATGATGCTGCTATTGCTAGACCTGCACGGTAGATTATTACTCCTCGACGGTCATCTGAATCTACTGTAAATTCGCCAAACTGTCCTTGATATATTTCCATATATTATTCCTTTGCGGGTGGGTTGGGATGAGAGGACGGGTTTACATATATCCTAATTGGTGATGAAGATTTTAGGTTAACCTGTCCCTACCTCTACCGTTTGCGCTAATTGTATATTTAACTGTTGTTGGGCGTTACCTCTATTAATTGCTATTTCTACCCAACCTTCACTTCCTACTAGTGCAACTGCACTGCCAACGGGTACACTGTTGTATGTTGCTCCTCCTTTTATCTTTAAGTTACCTACTACGATATGCCAAGTTTTACCTTCTACGTAGCTTCCGGGTATGTTGGTGATTAGATTTCCGAATATGTCTATATATTGGATGCAACCTACGGCACCTGTGGTAATGTAACAACATTTGGGCAAGTCAAGTTCTACCAAACTATCTATATCTATTTCCCTACCTAAATTTTTTATTGGAACACCACTGGCAAGATGTGCAGCACACGGAGCAAAGATGTCTCGACCGTGAAAGGTATGGCTAGGATTTGGAACTCTCCAATATTGTGGTTTTGTTAGTTCTACTGCTCGAATCGCTCGACTTTGACTTAATACCCCACTAATTATGCCATTATCTGGCGCCACCAAAAACCCATGTGCAAATTCTACGGCAACGGCACGTCGCGTACTTCCAACACCTGGGTCAACCACTGCCATGTGTACTGTTCCTGTTGGAAAATAGGGACAAGCACTCATTAAACAAAACCGCGCAGCAGCTATATTTTGTGGTGAAATTTGGTGCGTTAAGTCTATCACCCTGATTTCTGGGTTAATTCGAGCTATTACACCCTTCATTACACCGACATAAATATCACTTAAACCAAAATCGCTTAACAAGGTAAGCAGTTGTGGAAAAATCATCGTGTTATCACATAGACACTTATCTTGCTTGCTACATGATAAATAATTACATTTCTGTAACAACAGTTACCGAATTTATGCTATATTACGAATACAAGACATAGATATTTATAGATGATAGAGGCAAATTACTATGATTCGTAACAAGTTTGAGGCTGCCGAAAAAGCGCGCGAAGCACACAAACAAAGCATTAAAAAGAATTTAGAGCATCGTCTAGAAGTTGCTAGAACCAAAGGTGATGAGAACTTAATCCGTCAAATTGAAGCCGAAATGCAATATTTCAATTAACCCATCACATAAAGAAACCGGGTTTCCGTAGAAACCCGGTTTCTGTTTTACAAAATAATTCCCAACATCCCCAAAATCTCATTCACAGGAGCTTTGCTAATTTCTAGCTCCATAATTATATTGAACAAATGCTTTGGTATATATGTACTTCTAGAAATTGTTTTGCTTCCTGTGTTTAATTCCCAGTCATACCAAGGTTGGTCATACTGCTTACCATTTTTTTTAGTCACAGTTCTAAAATGAATTCTTCCCGTTCCTTTTCCTCTGCTTCTCCTTTTGGTACTACTGGTTAACTCAACTGGTAGTACTTCATCGTTTGATGGTAGTTGCTGCGCTTCATCTGACTTCCAAATTGGAAGGTAGACTATACCATGCGGTTCAAATACTTCTTTGAATCCATACTGGTTATTTCCCCAGTAAACAAAACAGTGAGACTGTGTTGCTGATAAATTGGGTTGATAATTTGCATCTAAAAATGTAATTCGTTCTTTCCAAAAACAAACTGGTTGAGTCTTTAATACTGAATTTAACCAGTCTGTATCCGTCTGTGCTGGCAAAAGAGCAATCGCTTCACTGACTCTACCACTTGATACTTCGGCAGTTAATTTTGCTATCCACTTATCTGGATGAGAAGAAGGTGGGGACAGGAAAAGGCGCCCATTCCACTCATGTTCTAATCCATCATCTATTCTGGTGTAATGGGAACGTGCTGGAATATTCTTATTACCCTCTGCACAAGGGTCTAAGTCAATCTGATTTAAAACCCTCTGTACAAGGGAGATAATATTTGGTGGAGTGTACCATTCATCTAAATGTTGGGTATTCGTTGTATAGTAAGCACTCGGACTTTCTTGAGTCACAACGCGCGTTGCTCCCAAGTTTTGGTACTTCAAAGAGTACCGATTGATTACATTAACCATTTTTAACAGCCATTATTGATTTTTCCGCAGAAATCTCTTTTTACGTGTGTTACCGTTCCCGCTTTACCACCAAAGTGTGCTATTAAAACCATGATTAATTCTGTAAATGAGCGTCAGATGGTATCGGGTTGCAGTATTAAGTTTTGTCTCTTTCAAGAGCTATAGCGTCTGAGTACTTACAAACTGTTACCTCCGCGATTATTTTGATAGTATTGAGAAGTAAGTTAATTCGCTATTATAAATTAAGCCACTACTGAATATTATAACCTAAATTCAGTCATGGCGTAACCAAACTTATGAATTTTTCACAGGCTTTGGATAGAACCCTCGAAAAGTATGGGATTAGTGCTAAGTGGCTGTCTGAGCAAACAGGTGTTTCTCAGCAGATGATTAGTGGTTTTCGGCGGGGTCAACAGCGAATTTATTCTGATAGTCTAGAGCGACTATTAGCTGGATTACCCTCGGAAGCTAAGAATTATCTGTTATGCCAATTAGGAGAAGTTGATACAAATAAGATAGATATACGCTCGTTGGTGCTATCGGCATCACCGACCGAAAAAGCAGAAATTTTAAATACACTCGCTAATTGGGTACTTTTAAGCAAAGAAGAAATAGCACAAAACGCGGAATTAGTCAAGATTAGATAAATCCTATCAATAAATAATTGAATGGATTTACCAGGCTATTATGTGCTGTGTACTTTTGTGCTGGCTTCTGAAGCAGGCGCCGATAATAAAATACATTATTCAGTAAGTAACTTCATCACTATAAATTTTTTTAAAGTTATTGGTAGCAAAAGAGTATTTATATACCATTTTACTTAATACTAAGTTCGATTAGTTTCTGCTGTTACGCACCCTACTTTTTACCAAAGGGTTGTCCCCAATATTTCCAATTTTCTTTGTTGAATGGAGATTTCCATCTCTTGATTAACTCTAGTTCTAATAGCTGTCGTGGTCTTGTTGGTACGGGTGCATCCCACCAAAAGCTGATGTTTACTGCTGTCTCTAATTTATATCTATGATGTAAGTCTTGGTAATTTTCAATATACCGCTTACAATCATGTACTCCTTTCCATCGTTTGTTAGATAACATCGTTTCACCGATGTATAAAAGTAGATTAGCTGTTGAATCAATTACAAAATATAGACAAGCTTGTCCAGGACTATCTACAGGTAGTCGATAAAAAGATAATGCTGATAAATGTAGGGTAAATGGGTCGATAATATTTGGGTCAACGTGTGACCTGGGCACGTCGAATAAACTTACTTCTTCTATTGGTTTGTTTGTTCTTACCTGTTGTTGATGGATGGCAATTTGTTTTTTCCATTTGCAAAGTGCTATGTCATCCATCAATAACACAGGGCTTCTATTAAGTGGCGCCCTTACTATTTCAGTTGGTGAGAACAAGTCAAGTTGATTCGTCTCCAATGGCAATCCCCACTAAATGCGACGCAGGTCATGCTATCACTAGGGTGTTACATTTGTAAACAATAAGCAAGTACTATTTTATACTCGAAACATCTATTCGTGGCGCCGAACAAGCTAAATTTAGCGAACGGTACTACTTGTTTACTTAACCAGTAGTACTTCACAGTTGTGACTTAAAAATTCATTATCTTGAACTGAACTATGTAAAATAACACATCCGTTACATCCGTTTACCATCCGTTGCTAATCTTCTTATTCTCTGTGACTCTGTGGTAAAAATAATTATTAGTATTGACTGCACAGGCGTTTTGGCCTGTGCCACAAGAGCAACAAGAATCACAAGGATTTGTATTTATTCAGCGACAGTGGAACTTAGGCTTCGAGTATCCCACATAACAACGTTGTGACTGGTATGTGTAACGGGCTGACTGTTAACGTGACTTAGGAGTATTGGTGATGAAGGTTGATGCAGGGCGATTAACTGTGCTAAGGTTTTCTTCATTTGGGTGCGGGGGACTATTTCGTCGATAAACCCGTGCTTAAGTAAATCTTCTGCCGTTTGGAAATCTTCGGGTAGTTTTTCTCGCAGGGTTTGCTCTATCACGCGCCGACCAGCAAAGCCTATTGTTGCTTTTGGTTCCGCTATTATTATATCTCCTAACATTGCGAAACTTGCCGTTACTCCCCCTGTTGTTGGGTTTGTTAAAACGGGTATATATAATAGTCGCTCATCTTGATGACGTTGTAATGCTCCTGATATTTTTGCCATCTGCATTAGCGATAGCATTCCTTCTTGCATTCTGGCGCCACCTGATGTACACACAATTACCACAGCACAGCGTTTTTGTGTGGCGGTTTCTATTAAACGTGTTAATTTTTCTCCTACTACTGACCCCATACTGGCGCCAATAAAACGAAAGTCCATTACACCCAGTGCAACTGGTAAACCGTCTATTTCTCCTAAACCTGTTTTTACAGCATCGGTCAAACCTGTTTTTTGCTGCATTTCTCGCAAACGGTCAATATACGGTTTGCGGTCACGAAACTGTAATGGGTCTGCTGGACGCAAATGCTCATCTAATGGTTTCCATGTATTCGCGTCTATTAATTGTTTAATGCGTTCATCGCTATCTACCCGGTTGTGATATCCACACTCGGTGCAAACCATTTGATTTGCCATTAAATCTTTTGTATAGCTTAATACTCCACATTTAGAACATTTGTGCCAGAGTCCATCAGCTATTTCACGCTCTTGACGTTCTGGTGTTGTTGACCCTGATTTTCGGCGGTTTGCAAACCAATCTAATAGAGATTTTAAACCGCGTGTTTCTTCGTTGTTTGCCATTTTTTTCTTATAGGTCGTGGGTAGTATGTCGTTATGAAAGTCATCTTGTTAGCAAGACTGACATTTTAACAGCATCTTTGCTTGCCAGCTTAACGAAAATATGTATACCAATTCAAGTATTTTGCTCGAATACCACCCCAGAAGACTTTAGTTGGTACACTTGAAGAGGACTTAAGCTGCAAAATAATATTACCAAAATATAAAGAATAGTTGAGGTAATGAAATTTACAGTTGCAGTGTGACACAAAATATGGTTAGGGAAATAATCGTAAATAGCTTGATATAATCATCTCGCCTCCTAACAGGGTAATTAGCGAACCCAAGGCAAGACATGGGCCAAATGGCATTTTTTTTCCCCATTTCCTCCGCTCGAGTACTGCACCGCTTCCACCAGCGACTACACCAACTATACAGCTAATAAAAACAGCTAGTAGCAAATGTCTCCATCCTAACCAGGCGCCCATCATCGCAGCAAGTTTGGCATCTCCTCCACCCATTGCCTCTTTCTGAAATATGATTGAGCCAATAAAGGAAATAGCATCAAAAAGCCATATCCCTACAACTGCACCAACTATGGCACCTATTAGATGGTTTATAAAAGAAGTAGACTGCATAAAGCCTAAAACCGTTTGAAATAAAACCCCTAACATTAAACCAGATTTAGTTAGTGGGTTTGGTAGAGTCATTGTGTCGAAGTCAATTAGCGATAAAGCGAGTAACCAACTACAAAAAATCCAATATCCTATAGTTTGGGGCGAATATTGAAATACCCAAAATATCAACAAAAACAACAACCCTGTAATAGTCTCAACCACAGGGTAACGCATCGAAATTTTACTTTTACAGTAACGACAACGCCCTTTCAACCATAACCACCCTAACACAGGAACATTGTCATAAGCTTTTAACTCATTCAAACAACGTGGACACCGTGATGGTGGATAAACAACCGATAACCCAGCAGGGAGACGGTAGACCACTACATTTATAAAACTGCCAATCGATGCACCCAAAGCGAAGACAATAAGACTTGCCGGGACTAACATCAAAACATCCATATATCATTTAAGCCATTTGTCCTTTGTCATTTGTACTTTGTACAAGTGTCATTTGTCACTTGTTATTTTTCTTTACTGAATAACAAATTCAAAGAACGCACGGAACAATGGCTAATACATATACGATTCAATTTGACTTATAGGTACAAAGCACTCTTCTGGTAACAATACCGGATGCTGGGTAAAAATAACTTTACCTCGGTGGTTAGAACGATTAATCGCTACACCCGAAGCATGTCCTGTAATTTCAGGATGAACTTCGCAATATATATGATATATCTGTCCAGCTGCTCTAATGAGGGCAGGGTCAATCAAAGCTGGCTGGTTTCTATTGTTCGTGTAATTATCGGGTTCTTGTTTTAAAGCGTACACTGCTTATACTAATGATTTGTGTTTAGGTTTACTTTTAGTTTATCCGAAAATTTAGGCGCCGAAACTTCCTAAATTTTCACAGATTCAACCAAACTATTATTCTTCAAGGGCTTGAATTAATGCGTCGCCTATTGCACGACAGCCTAATTGCTTCATACCCGGAGACATTATATCTCCTGTACGCAACCCCCGCTGTAAAATCAGCGACACACTTTTTTCAATATGGTCAGCGGCTTTCTGTTGATTTAAGCCGTATCGTAACATCATTGCAGCACTTAAGACTTGTGCTAAAGGATTAGCTTTGTCTTGTCCTGCAATATCAGGTGCAGAACCATGAACTGGCTCAAATACTCCTGGTCCGGTTGCACCCAGACTAGCAGATGGTAGCATACCTATACTGCCTGTCAACATGGCTGCGGCATCCGACAGGATATCACCAAACAAGTTACCCGTTACAATTGTGTCAAACTGTTTAGGTGCCCGTAGAAGTTGCATCGCGGCATTATCTACATAAAGATGCGACAGTTCAACATTAGGATACTCTGCTCCTAGCTGAGTAATATTTTCACGCCATAGCTGTGACACATCCAAAACATTAGCTTTATCTACAGAACATAATTTACCACTACGTTTTTGTGCTGCTTCAAAAGCAACTCTGCCAATACGATTTATTTCCGACTCTGTATAAACCATCGTATTCACACCACGCTTTTCACCTGTCTCTGTGGCAAAAACTCCTCTAGGTTTACCAAAGTAAATACCTCCCGTCAACTCGCGCACTACCATAATATCAACGCCTTCGACAACTTCTTTTTTCAACGTCGAGGCGTCAATTAACTCAGGAATGATTTTTGCTGGTCGCAAATTAGCAAATAACTCTAAACCCGCGCGTAGTGCTAACAAACCTCCTTCGGGACGTTGAGCAGGTGGTAATGAGTCCCATTTATAACCGCCAATAGCAGCAAGTAACACCGCATCACTATTACGACATTTTTCTAAACTTTCTTGTGGTAAAGGTTCCCCAGTTAGGTCAATAGCGGCGCCACCAATAGGCACCTCTTGAAAATGAAACTCAATATCAAACTTCTTTCCTACAACCTTGAGTACATCCACAGCAACGTTCATGATTTCGGGACCGATGCCATCGCCTGGTAGGAGGGTTATGCGGAATTGCTGTGTCATAAGGGTTATGGAAATATTCTTATAGTGCCAATAAATTTAATATCATACAGAGAAAGTGCATTATTTCACCTAGAATTTTTAATCTATCTTGTGGAATGGGCATTTTTGGTCTTGTGGAATGGGCATTTTTGGTCTTGTGGAATGGGCATCCTTGCCCGTTCCAATAATTAGAAGAGGCGGGCAAGGATGCCCACCCCACAAGAGAGAGAAATTTAAAAGTTTTTATGCGCTTCGATATGCTGTAATAAATGCTTTTACGCAATCTCCACAGTCGTTTAATGTTGTGTAATTTACACTCTCTCGTTCTTTGAATTTGTCTATTAATCTGGCGCCCAATAATTTATTAATCTCAGCAAATTGATTTCTTGATACCGATTGTAAGGCTTTTTGTATGGCGGAGGGCGCCGAGGATGTTTCTAGTTGATTTGCTAGTTCTGTAACGCTGACACCTGATGCTGCTGCTAATACAAGCGGATGTGCGGTTGCACGTATTGTATCAATTCCATAAATAGTAAAAAGTGTTGATGTAAGTTTGATATGTGAGTAAAGCAATGCTGCAATTTCTGATGGTATTCCTGCTGTGTTAAAAAAATCACCGCAATATTGTTCATCAATATTGTTTCGCAAGGTATAAACTGCTGACTCGCTAATAGCGTGTTTAGCCATTTTAGTTTTATTACCTTTCCAAGATAAGTCATTGACGAACAGTTGCCCCCACTCCCTACCATGCTCTATTGCTAGGGCAACTGTCTGTCCAATTACGTGCAACCTGATTCCAGAAATGTCGAAAAGCATAAAATATTTGGTACTGAAACGATTTTTTTAAAGCCTACAGTTCCATAGTTCCCATTTTTATTATCAAACTAACTACAGAATGTAATGCTTAAATGAATCTTTATTGTTTTGATAATACATATATAAAGTTTCAATGAATACAGTTACATTTTCCGTAACAGGTGCAACAAAGCTCGTAGATAGAAGCTAAGTTAGTATTTACTTACGTGGCTTTCTGGTATCGCTATGGTGACAGATTTATCAATACATACTATTGGTTTAACTAAGCAGTTTGACCGACACATTGCTGTTAACGAGGTCGAATTGGAAATAGGCGCCGGGGAAGTCTATGGTTTAATTGGCCCGAACGGTGCTGGTAAAACCACCTTAATTAGAATGTTGGCAGCAGTTGAGGAACCTACACAAGGGGAAATTTATATTGATGGGAACCGACTGACACGTGACAAAAGTAACCCAACTCTCAAGCGTCGTTTAGGATATTTACCCGATGATTACCCTTTATACGATGAACTGACTGTTTGGGATTACCTAGAATATTTCGCCAGATTATATAAGTTACGCGAACCACGTCGCACCCAACGGTTACATGAGGTGTTAGAACTCATTCAATTGGGAAATAAACGTAATAGTTTGATTTCTACGTTGTCGCGCGGGATGAAACAGCGTTTGAGTTTAGCACGCACTATTATTCATGAACCAATAGTGTTGCTACTCGATGAACCTGTTTCTGGACTAGACCCTATTGCACGATTGCAGTTCCGCGAAATTATTAAAGCACTGCAAGAAGCTGGAATGACGATATTAATTTCTTCACATGTTCTGAGTGATTTAGCTGAACTTTGCACATCTGTAGGAATTATGGAGTTGGGTTGTTTGGTAGAAAGCACATCGCTTACGGAACTTTACCAACGTCTGTCTCGTCAACAAATAGAAATTTCTACTCTTGGAAAAATTGATGAGTTACTAGGGGAATTGAAAAATAACCCATTTGTACAAGAGTGGGAAGTTATGCCTACTAAGGACAAGGTACGGGTAAATTTTTCTGGTCAACAACAAGACTGTGCTAATTTGCTGCGTTCTTTAATTGACGCAAGGGTTCCTCTAACTAATTTTCATTGTACTCAAGAAGATTTAGAAACTATTTTCTTGAAAATGGGTCATAAGCAAGCTTCATAGGAGTTAAAAGTGCTGAGTGCTAAGTGCTGAGTGCTAAGTGCTGAGTGCTGAGTGAATAGGTAGGAGTTAGGAATAAATATATGCTTCAATTTTTTGAGAAAATCGGTGAATGGAATCCACAATTTACTAGGGAAATAAAAGGGCGCCTTAAAATCTTTCCAGTTTTAGTTACCAGTGCAATATCTTTAATCGTTCAATCTGTTGTGTTCCTAGCTCAACTAGGACAAATACCTGGTAAAGAGTATCGGATGAATGAACAATACTGCGGTATTGGCAAGTCTTATCAAGAGCAAATTTCCGACCTGGGTCAAGTTCTAACCAAGCTACAAAATAGTTTTTACCGTTACAGTAGCAAAAAATACTTTAACGCGGAAAAACTAGAAAATATCCGAACACAATTACAAGAAGTTAAAAATACACGCGCTCGTCTAGAAGACTCTTACTATAAACAACCATGTCCGCGCGGTCAAATTAATATGGTTGAATGGTGGCACGACCATTGGGGATATATATTTCAGTCATTAAGTATAATTTTAATTTTCACGCTACTAGTTGCAGGTACTTACTTACTGATAAATAATTTAGCGCAAGAAGAACGTCGAGGTACACTCAATTTTATTCGTCTCAGTCCGCAGTCTGAAGTTAGTGTTTTGACAGGTAAAATTTTAGGTGTGCCAATTCTAGTTTACTTATTTGTGGTGCTTGCGATTCCTTTTCATATTTTTTCTGGAAAAGCTGCGGGTATTGCTTTTAGTCATATTTTAAGTTACTACGCTGTTTTAGTCGGCAGTTGTATTTTCTTTTTTAGTGCCGCGTGTTTATTTAGCTTAGTTACGCGCGTTCTAGGTGGTTTTCAACCTTGGTTGGGCGCTGGTGCAGTTTTAATGTTTTTAACTTTTGTTTTCTCAACTGCTCAATACAGTAATTATCTAAATAATGGCGCCGCTTGGTTTAGAATGTTTAGCCCAATAGATGCAACTAGCTATCTATTTCCTAATTTATTTAGAAATTATTCTGATAAATATTGGGAAAAATATAAAGAACTACAGTTTTTCTATATTCCAATTGGCGCTAATGTCGCAAGCTTTATCGGAATGCATTTAGCTAATTATGGTCTTTGGACTTATGGAATTTGGCAAGGACTTCTACGACGTTTCCGCAACCCAAACACACCAGTAATTAGTAAATTACAAAGTTACTTTTTTGTCACTTTTGTACAGGTGTTGTCATGGGGATTTACGCTACAAAACGTCAAAAATTTCTATCCGAGTTCATCTTTAGGTAAGCCACAACCTTCTTACTATGATATAAATACTCAAATCTTACAAAACTTGCCAATATTCGCACTATTCAACTTTGCGCTAATATTTGGCTTGATATTTATTCTCTCCCATGAACGCCAAACAATTCAAGATTGGGCGCGTTACCGTTATAAAGGCACTTCTACCCGTAAAAGTTGGTGGCATAATTCTCTGCTTAGAGATTTAATTTTTGGCGAAAAAAGTCCAGCACTGCTTACATTTGCACTTTGCTCGCTCATCATAACTATTCCTATTACCATTTGGATCATCCTCTCGGAACACCTTAATGTTCGTAATAACTATGCAATAGATTGGTTAATTCAAGATATTGGCAGATTCAGAGCTATCTTAGGTATTGTTTTATTGGTTGTTTTGTGGGGTATTGGCGCCACTGTTGCCCAACGAATGCTACTGTTAAAAACATCGAAACGTTATTTGTGGGCACTTGGTACAACCAGCACGTTATTGTTCGCACCTGCAATAATTTTATCAATACTCAATAATACAATCGCTAAAAATTCTGCTCTATGGCTTTTTTCAAGTTACCCTTGGGCAGCTTTAGCAGAAACAAGCTTACCAATTGTATTTATGGCATTGTTTACTGAGGTAATGGTGTTAGGGTTCTTAAATATTCGTATGGCAAAACAAATCAAGTTAGCGGGTGAGTCTGCAACCCAAGCACTAAAGTAGTGGTCTGTGTCATTAATCCTGGGGTGTTGTAAGGTGAGCAGTGCCCACCGTACCTGATTTTGACGAGAAAGTTGAAGCTGCGATTCGCCAAAAATTAGAAGCTGGTGGAAATGGCGCCATTAATAATGCTAATTCTCAATAACTATCTTCTTTCTGTGTACTCTGTGTCTCTGTGGTAAAAAAATTATATTACTGCACAGGCAGGGATGCCTGTGCCACGGGTTAATGAGTGATTTTTATGATTTTTTTGAGTAGCTCTGGTATTTGAGATGGACGTTCAGCTATGGGAATGTCAGCTTCGGTAAATGCTGCTAGTTTATTTTTAGCTGTGCCAAAGTCGGAGTCACGTCCAATAACTGCTGCTAATGTTCCTGTTTGGCGCCAGTGTTTACCACGCGGTGCCTCTTTTCCTGCTATATAACCGATAACAGGTGTATCTATAACTTCAGCAATGTAACGTGCTGCTGCTTCTTCACTACCTCCACCAGGTTGACCAACTAGCACTATTGCTTCGGTTGCTTCGTCTTCATCTAGAATTTGTAACCACTGCATAAACGACGAACCAACTATTGCGTCGCTACCAATGCTTACACTTATAGATTGACCTATACCTGCTTGCGTTAATTCTCTCGCTATTTCATAAGTAAGAGTTGTGCTTCGACTCAATATTGCTACTGAACCTGGAGTATAAAATTCACTAGGCTGTGTACCTAAGAGAATTTTCCCTGGAACTATAATACCAGGACTATTTGGTCCAATTACTAAAGTTTCTGTGGCTTCTGCTGTACGTAATAACTGCACCATGTCCAAAGGTGGAACTCCAGGTGAAATTATTACGATTTGACGAATACCTGATGCAATCGCTTCTAATGCTGCATCCAAAACTTCGTAAGGATATACATTTAAAATCGTTGTATCTATTATTCCATATTGGTCAGTCGCTTCTTCAACTAAATCAAATATCGGCAAATCGTATAACGTATTGCCACCACATCCAGGATTCACCCCAGCAATTAAATTGGTGCCATAAGCTTTCATTTGCGCGATTTGCGTTGGCGATATGAATTCACAAAAGCCTTGAATTATAACTTTGCTATTAGGCGTTAAGTTCATAAAATACGTAGTAAATTTTCCACTCAGCATGTAGTCATAACTGAGATGTGACACTTTATAAAGTGTCCGGTTTATTTGATTGTTATTCAATTTTGTGCCTTGTTTCTACTGAACACTCACTTTTGCCGAATCATATTATTGATATCTAGAAATTGCCTATAAAGACAATTGACCTATAAATAAATCATAAACTTTTTTCGGATTTGTTTTAAAATTGAATTAGATATTGTAAATACCTCCCGTTACATCTGCTGGATAATATAATTTCTACTTTGTTGGCAACTTTTTACTTTTTATACACGAGAGGTTGAGTAAGGCGCACTGCTTCACTTACTGCCTCATCTAAGCTTTCTGTCATTACTATGGACATATCGCTTTCGTGTTTTAACGCTGTTAGCTCTTTTTTGGCGCCATCTAAGTCTGAACCAGCGAGTCTCACAACCAAACGTGGGAAATTATGATCACGTTTGTGTTTGTTACCGTTGCGTGTACCGTTTGATTTATGTTCGTTGTTATAATGATGCACAAATTCAGTAATAACTTCTGCAATTTCAATCGCTTGAGGTATACTGCCCAAAAGATTAATTAGAATCACCTGAATACTTTTGTCAGCGCTCATGATGCTCAAAGCTTTTTCTAAACGAGTCTTAAATGTCGTTGGAGAAGCATCAAGGGGAGATGCATGACGCAAATTCAGACAGAATCCGGGTTTTCCACCTGCTAAACTAACTAGGTCCATTGTGGTTAATACCGAACCGGCGCCATTACCCATAATACCGATTTTGCCGTGCAGCTCCAATCCCTCCCAGTCTTTTAAATCTTGATTTTTACCATTGCCGTTATACCGATTATGCATTTTAGTCGCCATTAGAGCAATGTCAGGATGACGCGAGATTGCACGCTCATTGACACTAATGCTACCGTTCAACGCCATCGCTTCACCTTGCGAATTTATACCCAGAGGATTAATTTCAACTAAATCCAAGTCTTTCTCAACTAGCAGATAGTACATTTTCTCAATAACGCTGCTAACAGTTTGCATTCGCTTTCCCTGCAATCCCATCTTCAACGCTAACCGTCGAGCATAAAACGATGAAAATTCATGCTCGACAACGACGTGCTGCATTTTATCTCCATACGAGTCCAAATCTATATCTGGTTCTTGACAACCCAGTAAAATTGGACGACAAACGGCTGTATCAATTACAACAGCTAAATATAATTCCTGTTCAGCATCATATTTTGCTTCTGCTAGCAGCACTTCTGGTAGTTCACCCATTATTGGTAAATTAAAGATATTTTGGGCTGCTGCTATGGCATCAATTGTTGTCTCTACAAACCTAACTCCACCAACTTTTAACCTAGCTCCCCCACTGACTTGCGACTTTAGAACAATTGGGTAAGGTATTTTTAACCTCTTTAAGTCTGTTGGATGGTCTATTCGCTGTGATGGCAGCACTGGAATGCCAATCTGCCCGAACCATTCTTTAACCTGATATTCTAGTAAATCCATACCACGCACCTTTGAAATACCACTTCGCGTTTGTTGGAGTTGCCGTCAATTTTTTAAGTCGTTGCATCCCCAAAGCAAAAGTCGGCTTTTAATTAACTATAATTTCTTTCTCCACCATTAATTCTATCCAATTCGGTTGATGCGGTAAATAACATGCGATTTGAATTTACTTACATACATCAAAATTGGCATCTAATTTCAGTAAAACCGCTTACGTCACCAATGGCAGGCATTTTTTTTAACAATTCAATTAGTATTTCTACAATGTATATATTTTCTAACTCCTCAAGTATTTAGATATGTAAAATTGGCATAGAAATATGGCAGGTTTAGTATAGTAAGAAACCAGGTTTGTAGTATAAGTGATTCATATTCTAACAACATAGTAGTTACATTTGTAACCCAATTTATAATTTTTTGTCATCTGCTTAACTATCTTTAGATAGATGAAATTATTGACAAAGAGTCATAATAAAATTCTACGATTGTAAATTTATTGCTTTATTAGCGTTTTTTCTAAATCTGTGCTAGAACATTTGGCTGGTTGTATAGGAAAATAGTAACTGGTCAAACTGTGTCTTTGTTAACAAACCCCAGCCTGTCATCGCCAATGAAATCAGCAGCACAGCAGGAAGACTTAGATTTTCTATCGTCCATTTTGGAAGAAAGCTTGCTCGAAATTGGTCAGCGCAATCGCTTTGAAGTTAAGTGTGCTGTTAAAGACCAGCTAATGGTTTTAATACAGCACCCTAAAACTATCACCGTCGATACCGAGCATGTTTTTGCAGTCGTAGCAAAAACCCTTCAGTCAGATACCATATATCAAACGCAAGAAGTACAGATGTTTGTGCGTCATACTGGAATCAAGCTCCCGTATGCTCAAAAAACGCTGTATATTGTCCCAAATATCTCAATTAATAACGAGCAAGCTTTAAATTCATCAGATTTGTCAGATTATGATGTTTTTTCAGATTTTGTTCTTCCCGAACTCAATCAAGAACCTTTGCCTCAGTCATCATCATCCTCTGAAGGAATGTTTGACTCTTCTGCTTCACTATTGACTATAAATGCGTCGGTTGTTGAAGAAGAGAAATTTGACCCCTTTGAGTCGGCGCCTCCCAACAGCCAAACTAAAAAAAGCCAGCGCAACTTCAAGCCATTATTAATTGGAGCATGTGTTCTAGCTGTTACGACAATATTCGGCGCCAGTGGTTACTTTCTAATGAGTCCCTGTATATTATCTACATGTAAAGAATTACAAACGGCAAAACAATTACAAAATTCATTTTCTCAACTAGCTAACAACGTCAAAACCGAAGAAGATTTATCAAAGCTGCAACTTAAGTTAGATGTAACAATTGCATCACTACAAAGAATACCTGGTTGGTCGCCAAATCACCAAAATGCTGTACAAGCGGCAACTGCTTTATCGAGCGAGTCGCAACAAATTAAACTGTTGACACAAGCTTTGCAATTAGGCGCCACAGCTTTGCGTTCTTCACAAAGCACGAGCAACGATATTAACGAGTTACAAGCGCGTTCAAAATTATGGCGCCAAGCAATAGTTCCATTAGAAGCAATTCGTACAGATAGTAAATTTTACGGCTTTGCCCAGTCAAAATTATCACTATTTCGTAGCGGTTTACAGTCGGTTAATGTCCAAACATTAGCTCAAAGCAGATGGCAGAAAAAAGTAAACGATGCTCAAGCAGCAGCAAAAGTAGCACGTGAGCGCGAAACAAACGCAAAATCACTACCAGATTTACAACGCGCACTCACAACTTGGCAAATAGTCGTCAATGCCTTAATTGCAGTACCTCAAACCAGTCCAGCTTATGCCGAAGCACGGACACTATTGAACGATTACCAACCAAGACTATTAACACTTCGCGACCGCGTTTCAAAACTTGAACTTGCGGCAACAAGTTTAGCTCAAGCAGTAGCTACCGCAAAACAAGCTGAACAATACGAACAGCAAAACCAGTGGCAAGCAGCAACTGTTCGCTGGCAACAAGCAATAAACACAATTAAGCAAATTCCACCTGAAAGTTTACTGTATAATCAAGCACAACCTTTATTACAAGCGTATGCAGTTGCATTTGAACAAGCTCAAACCAAATCACAAACAATGATGGTTACTGGTGCGACAGCTAGTACAACTTCGACTCGTGCTGATTTAGAAAAAACCTGTAAAGGTAGCGTTCAGATTTGTAATTTCACTGTCGATGAGAGATTTATAACAGTTCGCATTACTCCAGAATATGAAAAAACTTTAGAAAGTAACGCTCCCCAAGATGTCCAGAGTGTTCAAAAGCATCTAGAAACTTTACAAAAAGCACTAGAAGTAATTGGCGATAATGCCAATACAGCGGTCTTGGTATTTGACGCACAAGGACAGCAAATTTTTACCCACATTCCGCGACAACAAAGTTAGGAGTTAGGAGTTAGGAGTTAACGAATTAATTGTGCGTGTTCGTTGAAAAACTGGCGTGATAGTCCACGTGTGATTAATATTGTTGTGACTAGGTTGGCAAAGGCAATCATAAATAAAACCACTATTTGATATGAAATTGCTTCGTCAGCTTTGACACCACCGAGTAACTGTCCTGTGAAAAAACTAGGTATTGTTACCATACCTACTAACGTCATTTGGTTGATAGTAGGTATTATTCCCGCACGTATTGCCTCTTTACGATATTCTGCCACTGCTTGAGTTGGTGTGGCGCCTAAACTTAAGTGGGTTTCAATTTCTAAGTGACTCGAATCTATGGTTTTAACTAACCTCTCCCCCGCTATCGCTGCCGCATTCATGGCGCCTGCTATCACCATCAGCGCTAAAGGTATCACATAACGTGGCTCAAACCAACGTTGAGGCTGAATTATTAAATAATTTGTATAAATAATCGATACTGAAGTACTAATAAACATTGCTCCCCACACCAATGGTAAAACAAGGGGAATTTTTTGACTAATACGATTTCTTGTAATAATTGCCGCAATTGTGATTATTACTGCTAAAATCGCCAAAACTGCAATTACATTATCAATGGCGAAGATAAAATCTAGTACATATCCCAAAACCATCAGTTGAAGGATAGTTCTGCCAGTTGCCATAAGCAACTTAATCTCAATTCCTAGTTTTTCCCAAGCTGACAACCCAATGGTTATAGCCATTAGCGCGACGGCAATACCTAAGTCTGTAAAATCTAACTTGATGATTTCTGGCATAAGCAGGAGTGGGAACTTTGATTGTAACGATTTATTCTTGATGGATATCTATATATATATGTACATTTATCGCTAATGATAATCTAACCAATCAGAAACCGGGTTTCTTGGGTTTTTTGTCCAAATTATACTTCCATATACCTTCATACAAACTATGATACAGAGTGTAAAATCTGTTCCTGCATTTGACAATAAACAACAATACGCTGCAATTGAGGCAGAAGTTAGTACTGCTGTCCTCGAAGTTTTATCATCAGGACGTTATATTGGTGGACCCGTTATTGATAAGTTTGAGCAAGCCTTTGCTGCATACCACGGTGTATCTAACTGTATAGCATGTAATTCTGGTACTGATGCTCTTTATTTAGCTTTGCGTGCGTTGGATATTGGTGCAGGTGATGAAGTCATTACCACTGCGTTTACTTTTATTGCTACTTCTGAAGTTGTTAGTGCTGTTGGCGCCAAACCTGTATTTGTCGATATAGATGCGAATACATATAATCTCAATTTACAACAAGTAGAAGCCGCAATTACTCCCAATACAAAAGCAATTATTCCGGTACATTTGTTCGGTCAACCTGTAGATATGACTGGGTTGATGGAAATTGCTTCTTCTCATAAAATCGCAGTAATTGAAGATTGCGCTCAATCAACGGGAGCAACTTGGAACGACCGAAAAGTTGGTAGCATTGGACATATAGGCGCCTTTAGCTTCTATCCCACAAAAAATTTAGGTGGTTGTGGTGATGGAGGAGCAATAACGACAAATGACCCCGAAATTGCCCAAAGAATGCGAGTCATTAAAAATCACGGACAAACAAATCAATATTATTACAACGAAGTTGGTGTAAATAGCCGTTTGGACAGTATCCAAGCAGTTATTCTGCAAATTAAGCTTAAATATTTAGATGAGTGGAATACTAAAAGAAAAACTATAGCATCTCGTTATCATCAGCTTCTTTCTAAAGTACCTGGTATTATTATTCCTCAAGAACTGCCAGGTGGCACCAGCGTTTGGAACCAATATACAATTCGCATTCTCGACAATCAACGTGAAATAGTGCGTAAAAAGCTACAAGACATGGGAGTAAATACAATGATTTACTATCCCATGCCTTTGCACTTACAACCTGTGTATAAAGATTTAGGGTATAAAGAGGGACAATTACCCGTTTGTGAGCAACTAAGTAAGGAAGTCACATCATTACCGATGTTTCCCGAACTTTCATCTGAACAGCAAGACCAAGTAATTTACTCACTAAAAGAAGTAATGATCTCAAACTCAGCACTCAGCACTCAGCACTCAGCACTGATTACTTAATACTCAGGACTAAAGCTATGAGCGGAAGTGCTAGTAGTTGCTAGCGCTTCTACAATACCGCGTACAGCAGCAATCATGGCGATTTCGCTATTAAGTTGATTAATCGCAGAACCCACACCAACACCTGCGGCACCTGCTGCTGTCGCAAGTGGTGCGGTAACATTAGAAATACCAGAAGCACAAAGTACAGGTATAGCAACTGCGCGTGAAATTTCGTAAGCTGCGGCTAAAGTTGGAGCAGCTTTTTCGATTAAACCAACTGTACCACCATGTGCTGGCTTTGTATTGATGCCACCTTCGGTTTGAATAATATCAGCACCTGCTTGCACTAATTCTTCTGCAAGCTGAACTTGTTTGTCGAGCGTCAGAATATGTGGAACTGTTACCGACAGAGTAACTTCAGGAAGCAACTCACGAGTTTGGTATGTTAGTGCCAATACTTCCGCTGCTTCAAATTTTCGTCCTTGAGCATAAAACGCATCAAAGTTACCAATTTCGATTAAATCTGCACCTGCTGCTACTGCTTTTCTGAACTTTTCTGGTTCAACAGCAGATACGCAAACAGGTAATTTTGTCAATCTTTTAGCTAATTTTACCAGTTCTGGGTCAGCGGCGATGTCAACAAAAGTGGCGCCTCCGAGTTCCGCAGCTCTTACAACCGCAGCGACATTATCCTTGTCGAAATTATTCAAACCGCTAATTACTTTTAAAGCGCGGCGAATAGTGAACGCACGTTGAAGAGTAGAATGCATCGTCATGGTTCTTGTGTATAGCAATTAAGTAAAACTATTGTCACATTATAGGTAACTATTCGCTAGTGGCTTTAGGTATAATGTAATATTTCCCGTTTGGAATAAGTGTACTGCTTTTATCTACACCCAAAGGATAGTTGATATTTGAAATTCTGAATAAACCCAGTTTCAGTCAACAATCTCAATTTTCGTATTGTGCTGTGCATGACATCAAACTTAGGGTAGATGTAGAATTAAGGGCGCAGCTTGAGCAAAGTTTAAGCAAAGTTAAAAAATTGGGATAGCATTCCTCTACTTATGCCTGAAATCAGCAGTGTAGCTAGTACCATTGCCTTTTTTGGTACAATAATCGGCATTTTTGCAGCTTCGTTTCAAGTGTTAGACCAAATTGAAAAACGACGCGACAAATGGTTTCAAAAACTACAGAATAATAATTCAAAGTCTGATGTACACTCACATCCGGCTCAAATCTCAAATATAGTACCAAATATCGAGTGCCGTGTCGATTGGGGCGAAGCTGTTGATGTTTCAGTTTTTTATGGACGCACGCAGGAACTCGCGACTTTAGAAGAATGGATAATTAATGATAATTGTCGTTTGATAGCGCTGTTGGGGATGGGGGGTATAGGTAAAACCTCACTTTCGGTGAAATTAGTGCAAAAAATTGTCTCTTCAAAAACTTTTGAGTTTGTAATTTGGCGTAGTTTGGGTAATGCTCCACCATTGCCAGATATATTAGCAGAATTAATAAGATTTATTTCTTTAGAGCAAGAGACAAATTTACCACTTGACATTGGCGCCCTTATAACGCTGCTTAAAAAATATTTACGTGCGTCGCGTTGTTTTTTAATACTCGATAATTTTGAATCTATATTGACAGAAGGTGATAAAGCCGGAGAATATCGGGAGGGGTATGAGGACTATGGTATACTTCTTAAACGTATTGGTGAAGAACTTCATAACAGTTGTTTAATTATTACCAGTAGAGAAAAACCTAGAGAAGTCGCAGCGAGTGAAGGTGAAACGTTTCCAGTTCGCTCATTACAGTTAAGCGGTTTACCTGCGTCAGATTCTGGAGTAATTTTTCAAGAGAAGGGAATTAGTGGAACTCAAGACGAACAAATTCGACTTGTAGATTCTTATCAAGGTAATCCTTTAGCACTCAAAATTATTTCTACTACAATTAAAGATATATTTCATGGTAGCATTTCCGAGTTTTTAGCACAAGAGTCGATTGTATTTGGCACAATTAGAACTTTGCTCGAAACCCAATTTAATCGCTTATCTGACTTAGAAAAAGAAGTCATGTATTGGTTAGCGATTAATCGTGAACCTGTAACGATGTTGGAATTACTTGATGATATAATTACACTTGAAAAGGCGCCTAAATTAATTGAGACCCTCGAATCATTAATGCAACGTTCTCTAATTGAAAAAGCTAGAGATGCAACATCCGACGCTTCCACATTTACACTTCAAAATGTGGTTATGGAGTATATCACAGATCGATTTATTGAGCAAATAATTACTGAAATCAATCAGGGAGAATTTGAATTATTTAATACTCATGCGATTATTAAAGCAACTACTAGTGATTATATTCGTTCTTCCCAAATTCGCTTAATTCTCAATCCAATACTTTATGCACTCAGTTCCGAACTTAAACGTGGTAGTGATTTATTAAAGATATTACGTAATCAACCAGAACTTAAATCAGGATATGCAACGGGCAATATTATTAATTTATTGGTTAATTTAAAAATAAATCTAAATGGATATGATTTTTCGGAACTAGCAATAAAACAAGCGTACTTGCAGGGTGTAAATTTACGCTCGTGTAATTTTAGTAACTCTAGTTTTGACAAATGTATTTTTACTCAACCATTTGGTAGTATTCAATCAGTTGCATTTAGTCCTAATGGTCAACTTGCTTTCTGCGATACAAATGGACAAATTATATTATGGCAAGTCGCAGATAGTAAACATTTTCTGAGCTTGAAAGCACATTTAAGCTGGGTTTGGTCGGTTGCTTTTAGCTGTGATGGTAGTATATTTGCCAGTGGTAGCTCTGACCATACTATCTGTTTGTGGCGCCTATCAGATGGTCAGCTAATCAAAACTTTACAAGGACACACAAGTGAGGTAAGGTCGGTTACTTTTAGCTGCGATGGTACTATTATTGCGAGTGGTAGTTCTGACCATACTATACGTATTTGGAATATAAACACAACTCAAAGCCTAAAAATTTTGCGAGGACATACAAATGTAGTTAGTGCGGTTGCGTTTAGTCCAGATGGAGAAACTATTGTTAGTGGTAGTTATGACCAAACTATACGGTTATGGGATGTAGTCACAGGTAAATGTATAAAAGTTATATACGGACATACTAACCAAATACGCTCGGTAGCATTTTCACCAGATGGTACTATTATTGCAAGTGGTAGCTATGACCGCACTATTCGTATATGGAGTACACAGACAGGAGAATGTCTAAGTATTTTGCAAGGACACTCTAGTCAAGTGCGTACAGTTGCTTTTAGTCACGATGGACTTTTACTTGCGAGTGCGGGTAGAGATTTAACTATTAAATTATGGTTTATCTTATATAACGAATATTCCATCGAGACACAATTAATATCCTCTCTTGCAGGACACACTCAGTCAATTGAATCAGTAGCTTTTAGCCCTGATGATAAAATGTTAGTCAGTGGAAGTTTTGACCAAACGGTCAGATTATGGGATGTAGACAACGAAAAATGTCTAAAAACACTCCAAGGATATGCAAATTCCATCTGGTCAGTAGCTTTTAGTCAAGATGGTCAAATTCTTGCGACTGCGAGCGATGATTTTGCTGTAAGATTTTGGAGTGTTGCAACTGGTGAACTTTTACGTACCTTCAATAAACATACAAACCGGGTTTGGTCTATTGCTTTTAGTCCTTCTGAGCAAATAATTGCTAGTGGTAGTGACGATAAAACGATTCGACTTTGGGAAGTTAATACAGGTGAACTTCTTAAAACTATAATTGTACATACATATCATATTCGGTCACTTGAATTTAGTCCTGATGGAAAAATGCTTGCAAGTACAGGCGCCGATGAAACAATATGTATATGGGACGTTGCTTCATGTAAATGTCTAAGAATATTACATCAGCATTTACGACGTGTAGAATCAGTAGCTTTTAGTAGTGATGGAAAAATTTTAGCTAGTGGTAGTAGTGACAGCACTATAAAATTATGGGTTCCAGAAACAGGGGAGTGTGTGCAAACGTTACAAGGACATACAGCAGAAGTAAATTCAGTGATATTTAGTCCAAATGGTAAAATTGCAAGTGCCAGCAATGACGGAACATTAAAATTATGGTCTACAAATAAAGGGGAATGTATTAAAACTTTACGAGGTCATGCTTATGCAGTTCAGTCGGTTGTATTTAGTCCTGATGGTAAATATTTAATTAGTGCTGGAACCGATGAAACAATCAAGTTATGGAATATTAAAACAGGCGAATGCGTTAAAACTTTAGAGGGACATATTGGTGTAATATGGTCTGTGGCAATTAATCCATTAGGCGCCATAATTGCCAGTGGTAGTCAAGATGAGACAATTAAACTTTGGGATATCAACACAGGTGAATGTCTCAACACTCTCAGAGCAAAACGTCCCTACGAAGAAATGAATATAACCGGAGTCAAAGGATTAACTGAAGCTACCATTTCTACTTTACTAGCTTTAGGCGCCGTAGAACTGGCAACGGATACAACGGATGTAACGGATATATGAAGTAACCCAATATAATGATAATGTTCAAATAAGTAATGTGCTTTATATTGTATCTAAGGGACAGGCAAGGATGCCCCATCCCACAAGAAGTTTATTATGATATAAGTAATGCCCTCCATTAAGGCTTTTGTATGGCTACTCCAGTTATAGATAAACCTACTGCTCCAAAAGCTTCCTACGTTTTACTGCACAATGTCAGTTGGCAACAGTTGGAACAACTTGATATCAACCTGCAAGGAACGGGCGCGCGGTTGACTTATTTAGATGGTATTCTCGAAATTCTGTCTCCACTATCTGATGACCACGAAGACGCAAAAAGTTCTTCTAGAAGCGCTTTTACCAAATCACTTATTATTTCCTTACTAAATTCATGCTCTGGCAACGGCGCCATAATTTCCAATACTCCCTTATCATAAGCAATTCGCGCTGCCCTATGTTCTCCAAGCTCATCAAGAATTGTCTCAAACTCTTCCCATGTAACATCACGCAACAATACACGTTGTCCAGGTGGAACGTTAATACGTTTAATGTTTAAGAGCATGACTGTTACTCCTAGTTGTTGAGCTTACAGTATAGCGCGCGTTCAACTGGGCGCCTCGTTGCCATAATTACGTCATATTATAAATTAAAAAGCTGTAAATCTGGGTTGTTGGCGCCTATAATACCAAACTTAAGTACTAGCTAGTGACAAATATTTTTTTAAGCTCTTACCTGTAACTTTCCTTGTCTTGCAGCTTCTTCAATAATATATCGCCTGCTAGTAAAAACTTGGATACCTGGAACTACAATATAATCAATATCATCTGTAATAATTTTTATGTCTCCGGCGCCTGCTCGACTAATTGCTTCAAGTATTAATAAATCGTATCCATCGAGAGCTTGATTTTTAAATCTGTTCAAAGCTGAGTCAGTTGTATCATCATTAACATTCAAATTTACAGGAACAGCAGTAACTTTAACTTGCCGCCAGGAAGACTCAACTTCTGCAACAAGCTTCAGTCGTTCTGTAGGATAATTATGACGATATTCTTTTTGTGTGATATTAGAATTAGATTGTCTGTAAATTTCGTACTCGTTTTTTTCAATGATATGGGCTAGCTCTGCCAAAGTTAATCCTGAATAGACTAACGTTGCTCTATTTTGAAAAGCTTGTACAAGATAATTAGGGTAATCAATTAGTTTGTAACGGTCTCGGCTTCTAACACTAAAAAAGGCATTACTATATGTTTGCTTGAATATTAAGATTTACTGCCATAAACTATAATGCTGATGCTTTTTCTGAAATGACAGTATCAACAGCATTACGATATTCCTCGTCAGAAAAATAACGTTCAGCATTTTTCATTACATGAGCAAGAAGCTTTTGATCATCTTGCGATAATCCTGTAAATTCTATAAGTTCATACAGTTTTTCACATGCAATATTTTTCAAAAGCTGACCTATTGCAGAACTAAAAAATATAGATGTAAAAATTTTTATACCTGTAAAATCTAAACTTATATTCTTGCCTTCCAGTAATTTTGGATATATTTCTTCATAGAGTTTTTCTCCTCTATCCGCTCCCATTGCATATTCTCCGACAATATCATAGACTTTTACCACCATTTTAGTTTACCTCTTTCAATGATTTACAAACATTCGCTTCAAAGGCTTGCCGATGACCTAAAACGTAGAAAAATTGAAGGTTTATCTGAGCGTAATTTAAAGAATTTTCGCCAGTTTGCGTTGGCTTATCCTGCTTTGGCAAAAAATGAAAATATATCTGCTTTTTTACCTGTACTTAGTATATCTGTAAACGCTCTTCAAATTCGGCAGCCAGTGGCTGCCGAATTTAAAAACGCCGACCTAGACTTGTTTCCAGCCCTAAAAGCTATTGAATTAAAAAACCCATCTCTCTCGTGGCAAGATAGCAATTATTACCAACGCTTGATTTCTAGTGTCTCATGGACAAATATAGTTGAATTGATTCGTATAGACGACAAAACTAAACGAGCTTTTTACGAGTTAGAGTGTATTAAAAGTAACTGGTCTAAACGGGAATTAATGCGGCAAATCAGCAGTATGCTTTATGAGCGGGTAGGGTTATCCAAGGATAAAGAAGCTGTTTTGGCACTGAAGAGTGAAGGGCAGATTATTCAGAGTCCTGAAACTCTTTTGCGTGACCCATATATTTTGGAGTTTTTGAGGCTAGAGGAACGAGCAAGTTATTCAGAGTCTGACCTGGAAGAAGCTTTAATTAGCCATTTGCTAGATTTTATGCGCGAGTTGGGGCGAGATTATTGTTTTGTTGACCGCCAATTTAGGGTTACAGTTGGGGGTGAGCATTATTTTCTTGACTTGTTGTTCTACCATCGCTCTTTACAGTGCCTAATAGCCATTGATTTGAAGCTAGGGAAGTTTAAACATGATTATGCTGGGCAAATGAATTTCTACCTGAATTACTTGAAGGAGAATGTTGCATATCCTCATGAGAATCCTCCTGTGGGAATTATTCTTTGTGCTGAGAAGGATGCTGAAGCAGTTCATTATGCGACAGCAGGGCTAGATAATCAGTTATTTGTTTCTCGTTATATGGTGGCGCTTCCTTCTGAAGAGATGCTGAAACAATGGTTGAGAGAGGAGCAGGATAAGTTAATGCAATAGTTTAAAAAATCCCCCCTAACCCCCCTTGATAAGGCTACCGTGTTCACACAAGTCTTAAAAAGGCTGCAACGGAAAAGGCTTCGGGGGCTTCGGGGGTAGGGCGGGGAGGAAGAACTCCTATTGTTTTGCGGCTTTCATTGATAAACCGATACGTTTGAGTTTTTCGTTGACTTCCATTACTCGGACTTTAACGACTTGCCCGACTTTGACTATTTTTTTAGGGTCGTCTACAAATCTGTCGGCTAGTTGGGATATATGTACTAATCCGTCTTGGTGAACACCGACATCGACAAAGGCGCCAAAGTTAGCGACATTAGTAACAACACCTTCTAATTCCATTCCGACTTTGAGGTCGGTAATTTCTTTAATACCTTCAGAGAACGTGGCATATTTAAATTCTGCACGTGGGTCACGTCCTGGTTTCTCTAGTTCGCTAAGGATATCACGCAGCGTTGGTTCTCCAATGGTATCAGTGACGTATTTTTTCAAACCTGTTTTTTTCAGGTTTTCGGCAATTTGTGTTACCTGGTTTATTGGAACTTTGAGGTCAGATGCTATATTTTCTACCAATTTGTAACTTTCTGGGTGTACAGCAGTATTATCTAAAGGATTTTCACCACCCCTTATTCTTAAAAAACCTGCTGCTTGTTCAAAAGCTTTTGGCCCAAGTTTGGGAACCTTCAATAACTGGCGCCGATTTTTAAATGTGCCGTTAGCATCACGATAAGCAACTATATTATTAGCGACTGCTGATGTAATGCCCGAAACAAAAGTTAATAGTTGACTCGAAGCAGTGTTTAAGTCTACACCAACGTAGTTTACACAGCTTTCTACAGTTTCTTCGAGCTTTTTCTTTAATAGTTTCTGGTCTACGTCGTGTTGATATTGTCCCACCCCTATCGACTTGGGGTCAATTTTTACAAGTTCTGCAAGTGGGTCTTGCAGGCGCCGACCTATACTAATGGCGCCGCGCACAGTAACATCAAGGTCGGGAAACTCTTGACCAGCTAGTTTACTCGCCGAATATATAGATGCTCCCGATTCGTTTACTATTACTTTGACGGGTTTACGGTCAATTGTTTTTAGTACATCACCAATAAATTCGTCGGTTTCACGTGATGCTGTACCGTTACCAATAGCTATCAACTCTATTTTGTATTTCTCAATCAAATTTTTGACCGACTGTGCAGCTTTCACACGTCCCGAATCGCCTGTATGGGGGAAAATAGCTTGATATTCTAAAAATTTTCCTGTTTGGTCGAGAATTGCGACTTTACAACCAGTTCTAAAACCTGGGTCTACCGCCATTGTTGGTTTCATACCCGCAGGCGCCGATAATAACAACTCGCGTAAGTTTGTTTCAAAGGTTTTTATTGATTCAATATCAGCATAAAGCTTTTTCTCGGCAATAACTTCATTTATCAGCGAAGTTTTCATCAAGCGGTTAAATGCATCTTTGAGCATTTCTTGATAAAACGCGCGTATTGGACGGTGCTTTGTCTTAATTTCTTGAGATTCTATATACGAAAGTACTGTATCTTCGTCGTAAGATATTTCAAAACTCAATATCCCCTCATTTTCACCGCGACACAGCGCTAATAAGTTGTGAGGTGCAATATTTCTAACTTTCGCACTAAAGCTACGATACATCTCAAACTTCGTTGTTCCCTCTGGATGCTCGTCTTTAATGTGCGATACAAATGTACCTTCGTCTAACAAATAATCGCGTAAATATGCCCGTAATTCTGCTAATTCGGCAACTTCCTCTGCTAAAATATCGGCGGCGCCTTTGAGTGCATCGTCACCACTCTTTACACCTTTTTCTTCTGAAACATATTTAATTGCTTCTTGTTCAAGAGGAACAAGCGGGCCATTTTTGACGTTTAAAGACTTAATAAATTCAGCCAAAGGTTCTAGACCTTTTTCACGGGCAATAGTCGCACGTGTACGACGCTTGGGACGATAAGGTAAATATAAATCTTCTAACTCATTTTTTTGCAAACAAGTCTCTATTTTCGCTTTTAGCTCTGGGGTTAGTTTACCTTGCTCGTTAATTGAATTAAGTATCGCCGCTTTACGCTCTTCTAACTCTGTTAAATAACTATATCTATCTGATAAGTCCCGTAACTGCACTTCGTCCATCTCACCAGTGCGTTCTTTACGGTAACGTGCAATAAAGGGAATCGTCGCACCTTCAGCGAAAAGTTCAAGCGCACTTTCAATTTGAAAGGGTTTAAGGTTAAGTTCGCTTGCTAGAGTCTGTGGAATATTAAGCATCGGATGTTTTAAGCTGCTATTCAAACCGAAGTTACTATAACCTACTTTCACTAGAGAAACCGGGCTTTTGGTCAAAATTTTGCATCGAAGCTCTAGTTTATCGTGAAGAAGCGCGGTTTCTTAAGTGTAGTAACAAATTTTTCTTACCTTGGGTATAGTTTAAACTAATCCAAATTTGTTAAGTAAATATACTTATGCGCTTTGAAATCTTATCAAAATTTCAAATTATGTCATATGTTAAGAAATATTAACGTATTTATACTTATGACTCATAATAAAATAACAATTTCACGTGGTTTTCGGCTTTTTTGTTTTTTATTCCTTTATAAGTATTAATATTCTCATAATCAGATGTTAAGATAACATACCAAATGGATTCGGAATTTAACTCCCCATTCTTGTTATCTTAAGCAGGGTGCAGTAACGAAAGTTGAAAGTAAGTGTAAAATTTACTACTTTTGCTATATTAGAAGGTCGCAAGATTTATATCTATGCGCTTCTGCTTGTGAATTCAGAGGTTTTAAAGAGATGGTCTTAGCATTTTTATTACCGCTTCTGACTGCTTTAGTTAGCGGCTACTTATTTCAAAAAAGCACTGACGAGATAGGTTATCTCGCTGGTGGTATTGCTATTATTAGTTTCGTTATAAGCTTAATACTGGCGCCTTGGGAAATCCAGCTTTTGCTACTAGTGGTTGTTTTGGTTTCTACTCAAAAGCTGCTCCAGCAGAACGACTACAAGTTTGACAGGAGGGGTAAAGGCTAAGAAATAAAGGGTAAAGGGTAAAAAGTTTCCTTTACCCCTTATGGTTAAGCGTTTTGAGCAAGATTAAGCTGTAAATTGTTTGACATATTTAACTACAGCAGGTGTGAGTAAAGTTTCAACCGAGGATATTACTTCATGGTCAAACTGCGACCAAACTCTTGGAGTATCAAACATACAGGGTTGTAGAATTCCCCAAAGTTGATTTTCATGACATAGGTGCGCGTGAACTAGTGCCCGGTGTCCAAACGATGAGCGCTCAAATTCAACAGATAGAACATCTGGACTTGCAGTTTCAACATCTTCAATATAAATTGAGGGTTCTGTTCGCACAGCAGCAGCAAACATGGGGTCTTCTGAAGTTAAAGATGCTGGTTCTTGTTTCCAATCAGAGTCTAGCACCTCTGGAATTTCACTATGAAGGCGCCAGCAAACGGGAACTATACCAATTTTGGTATTAGGATTTCGCACGTACAGAAATACGCGGTCACATTTTAAAATTTCTCCAAGTGCTGGCATTAAAGCATTGAAAAGTGCTTCTGGTTCGGAGTGTTCTTCAAAAACGCTGCTTAATGTATTGGGTAAGGTTGAGCTAGTCATTTATATAGTTGTTCGATTTTAGCTTTATCCTCGCAACAACTAATATCTACAACATCATTCTAGCGATGCAGATACTTTAAGTTTAGGGGCCATATATTCATAATCATTTTTATATAGATTTTAGGCCAGTGCCAGATTTAGCTGTTCGTATTCAAGTGCATCAAGCGGTGAAAATGGTTTACGAAACGAGAAAGCATAAGGTGTAGAGCCATATTGCTGTAAATGTTCCAGTCTTTTCTTCGCTTCGCTAACCGTTGGTGTGTAACCTGCACATATCCACCACATTGCTAAAATTGGCTGTTCTACCTTTTCAAACCAACGGCGCCTTTGACGCATGATATCACTATGGGCGCCGTGATAAACATAATTAGACAAAGCTTCGAGCGATTTCCATACAGTCAAAGTAATTAAAATACTCTCATCATCAAACACTCGAATACTGGTAGCATCTTCAGCACCTTCACCACGTAATCGCCAAACAAAACCAGGGTCATCATCAGCAACGGCATTAACACTATTAATTTGTGCAACGAAATCAGCCATTTCTGGAGCATCGAGCGGATAGCGCATTTTTGCTGTATTCACCTGAGCTAAATGGTATTGTCCCACGTTGATTGGCTGCATTATTTCTAACTCCCGATAGATGTTTTGAATAGATTGGCATACTTCATCTATCTTCAGAGGTACTTTACCTACAAAGTTACAAAATTTAATATTTCTTAATAGTGCTGAGTAGAAAGTGCTGAGTGCTGAGTCTTAACTACTCCTCAGCACTCAGCACTCAGCACTCATAACTATTTTTATGTTGATTCAAAAGCTGAAGATACTTAGGGTCGGTTTTTGCAATTTGCCACTTTTGTTTAAAAATTGCTGCCGACTCAGCTTTGATAGGGTCTTCTTCATAAGGTAAAATTAATTGCCTTGCTTGTTGCTGTGCTTCAAGTGACAATTCTTTTTGGGGATTGCTTTTATATTTCCTACCGCTTTTATGATTTGCATAGCGACGCGCACGGGTGTATCCCATTTGCAGAAATTTTCTTGCCATATCTGCACCCACAAAATCATCTTTCTCCAAATAAGCAAGAAACAATTCATATATTTTTTCGCTTGATTCTCTGGCTATTTCCGGAGACTTAAATCGCCAATACGGTAAAATCTCCGATTTATATGGCTCAACCAGTAATACACCTTGTTCACCCTTACCAACGCGGTAAAGTTCAGGATGTGCGCGGAAGTCTATATTTTTAAAATCTAAAGAATAATCAAATGCCATAGCAGAAGTTTATTTTTAATCTTAAGATTTAAGAGTAAAGTCACGCTTCTGTCTTAGTAAATAACTTTGGTGTAGTTATGCTATTAAGTTCTCCTCATTTAAACAGTACTCTAACGCGCGGTGATTTGCGACGAGTTCATCACATTGCGCTAAATGTTAAAGATATGCAAGCTTCGCGGAAGTTTTACGGTAATCTTTTGGGGTTACATGAGCTGGTAGGTGATGAAATACCCGAAACTTTAGCAAAATTAGTAGCAGAGGGAAAAGTCGCTAACTTTGAAACACCTGACGGTACTATACTTGATTTATTCTGGGAACCCGATTTACAACCACCCGACCCAAATCCAGAACATACCTTTACAAGAGCTTACCATCTTGCATTCGACATATCACCCGAATCATTTGACCGCGCAGTAGAGGTTTTACAAGAAAATAGTATAACAATCGCACATGGCCCAGTCAGTCGTCCTACAGGTAGAGGTGTATATTTCTATGACCCTGATGGGTTCATGGTAGAAATTCGCTGTGACCCAGTGTAAATAATGCACGTAGAGACTACACATGTTTAGTCTCTACATGCAGAATTAACAATGGCGCCGTTCGTTAAAATTAAAGCCACTAATTATTTACAATGAGTAAAAAGCGTTTTAATGTAAAAAAAATGTCAGAACAAGCTAAGTTGTATAGTGTTATCGAAGATGCCATCAGAAGACCTTTAATTCCTTATGACCCTACAAAACAGTCTTTAAAACAGTGGACAATGTTTGTGTTACGTGATAAGGGGTTTAAAGTAGTGTATGCACAAAATGCTGATTTTGCAATTGAAAGAGGTGGTGAAAAGCTTTACTTTAATGTTTCTGATACCGACCATGAGTTAGATGGTAAGTTTGCATGGGTTGTGTGGGATAGTGCGACAAAAACTCTGAGTGTGATTCCTAAAAACACTGACTCAAAGGCGCCAAATTAAAATACTCAAATTTACCTCTTGTGGAGTGGGCATCCTTGCCCGCCCAGAATCTGACACAGGCAAGGATGCCTGTTTCACAAGATATTATATGAAATAAATTCACACTTTTGTAAATAACATCAAATGCTGTTGTGGTAGTAAGTTTTTTGTTTCTTGCCATGTTAAACCTACGGCTTGCATTTCTTTTTTAACTTGCTTTTGTGTCATTTTATGCAACCCTTTAATCATAATAAAAGGGTTTTCACCTCGATATTCAACAAGTGCAACCCTACCACCTGGTTTTAATGCTTTGGCAATACCGGACATCACTTCATAAGGATATTCAAATTCATGATATGCATCCACCATCACAGCTAAATCAATACTTTCTGGTGGTAAATTTGGACTATTGAGAGTTGCTAAGATGGGTTCTACGTTATCAATGTGCTTATCTTCTTTGAAAAAATTAATGATGTCGAGCATTTCTGGTTGAATATCCACGGCTAAAACTTTACCTTGTGTAAGGGTCGGCGCCATCAAAAAACTTAGATAACCTGTGCCGGCGCCTATGTCGGCAACTACATCGGATGGTTTTAACTCTAGTGCATTGACAATTTTACTAGGTTGTTCTTCAGCTTCTCGACTTGGACGCTCTAACCACATGGCGCCTGTATGTCCCATTACATGGGCAATTTCACGACCCATATAGAATTTACCAATACCATCGGGGTTATGGTTTGTACGTTGTTCGTATTTAGTGCTTGTGGTAGTGCTAGCATTCACCGTACCAGGGTAAATTAACAAGCTACATATAAAGATAACTACGATTACAAAAAAAAATTTCAACTTGCCAAAGCTAGTTGAGTGAGTATAGTAATTATGAACTATCACGATTATCAGGTTAAAACCAGAAGATTAACTTAAATAATTTTACCTTGTAGAGACGTTAAATGTAACGTCTCCACAAGAGAGTGGTTAATAAGCACCTGTTTTACGTAAAACAACTTTTATAGTTCGCAGTAAGATTCTAAAATCGAGCCATATAGACCAATTTTCGATGTAATATAAATCTAATCTTACAGCATCTTCAAAGTTATCAATATTAGAGCGTCCAGAAACCTGCCATAAACCAGTAATTCCAGGAAGCACATCTTGACGAATAAAGTGACGGTTTGTGAACTTCTCTACATCGCGAAGAGGTAAAGGACGAGGACCAACAAGGCTCATTTCTCCACCTAGTACATTAAAAATTTGTGGTAACTCATCTAAACTATACGCACGTAAAAACTTACCTATCTTGGTTACACGTGGGTCATCTTTGAGCTTGAACAATACACCATCTTTAACTTCATTCTTTGCCTCTAGCTCTTTTTGTAATTTTTCAGCATTTGTTACCATTGTTCGGAATTTCCAAATTTTGAACTCCTTGCTGTTTAGACCAACTCGCTTTTGTCTAAAAAACACAGGTCCAGGAGAGTCTAATTTGATTAAGATGGCAATTAAAAGATATACAGGTGAAAGTAAGCACACTAAAATTGTTGAAAATACTATGTCCAAAAGTCGCTTCATCCAAAAATCACTGCCAACAATAATTGGCGCCGAAATAGTTGGACAGTGAATATCACCAACCATGCATAACGTTGAATTAGGATGGCGAGATTCATACTCAGATGGAAGCATTTTAAGAGTAATTCCAGCAGTTGAGAAATGCCAGGAAATATATAGACGATTTTTAATCGCACTCCAAGAAACAAAAGCTTCTGTAATACCTTGCGAGCGGAGATATTCAAAAGTTTTGTCTCGCGAAGCTAAATCTAAACAACTAGAATCTGCAATGCCTTGTATGTTGTAGCAATCCTCCTTTTTGACTAGCCTTAAATGATAGTCTCTTTCTTCAGGAGGAGTAATTATAAAAATAGGATGACGAACCATCCCTTTTCGACGTACAAATCTGGTGGATAAATCAAATATCAAACGAGATGTGCAGACAAAAACAATAGATAACGACCAATATAGTAGTAGAGAAGAGCGTGAAATATAGCGGTTTGGTTCGTAAAGAAATGCGATAAATGACAACAGTAGTACAGATATAGATACTGCTTGAATAATACCCCAATTATTACGGCGATGAAAACCTGCTCTGTAAAGCCCAATTGTGCTAAAAATTACAATTTGTACACTAATATTCAATAGTATAAAAGATGGATTTTGTACCCAAGGAGAGTCCATTGGAGTACCATATGCAAGTGCTAAAATCCATGCTGCTATTGAAGAAAGAGTATCTATAAAAGATAATGTAAATACTCGTGCTATCTTTATTAGTAATCCTTTTTGTATCGATGTACCTTTAGCCGAGCGTAAGTCAGAATCATAACTTCCCAAGGCTATATTTTTACCAACCACAATTTTGTATTCTCCTTAATATAATTTAGTACTCTAATAACGACCTTTAGAAACAGCATTTTGCTGTGCTTGATTGGGAATATTTAAAATTTCTAGTAGTAATAGCTTGCTTAAGAACCAAGGCTCTACCAAATAGCGTTTCCACAGCCTTTTTGGTTCACTCGATAAACGGTATAACCATTCCAAACCAACTTTACCCATCCAACGGGGAGGAGTTGGAACGGCGCCAGCTACATAGTCAAGACAAGCTCCACTAGTCAGAATCGAGTTGACACTCAGACGGTCTAAATTATCAAGAATCCAATGCTCTTGACGTGGCATACTCATTCCGACCATTAGGATATGAGGTTGGTAAGCGTTTATAGCGTCGATGGTGGCAAGATTATCTTTACTGTTTTTACGAACGTCGATATAACCATCTGTACAAGCTATCTGTAATCCAGGATATTTTTGACGCAGTATATCGGCGCCTTTTTCGGCAACTCCAGGTTTGGAACCCAAGTAGAACACTCGCCAGTTATGCTTTGAAGCTTCTTCCATTAACGGCCATACCCAGTCAGCATATGTAACTCTTTGTTCACGTTTGAGTGGAAAACCTAAAAGTTTACCAACTAAAACTAAAGGCATACTGTCAATATGTGTGTATTCTGCCTTCGCATAAAAAGCTTGCATTTTTGGGTCATTGTGGTATATGTAAAGACTATGCAAGTTATGATTGGCAATAATCCGCTTTTTATTCTGTTCAACAGATTCTTGAATCAAGGAATTTAATTCAGGGATACTGAGAGCATCTAGTTGGACACCGAGAAATTTATAGGGTTTTTTGTTCATATTCGTGCATTACTTATGTTGTTTACAAATTGAGAATCTTGTAGTGACATCAGCACTTTTGCAACATTTTGTGCTTTTGCACTCCACGAGTATTTTTTACGAATTAGTGCATGTGCTGATGAAGCCAAATGTTGATATTTTTCTAAATTCAAAGCCGCATCAAGTACTTTCTCAGCAACCTCTTCAATTCCATAACCTGTTACTAACAAATGTTTGGAATCTTGAAACTCTTCTACACCTCGTAACCCTTCAGGTGTAGATATAACTAATTTATTAGAAGCAAAGTAATCTAACGTTTTATTGCGGGCGCCTCCTGCAACCGCTTGTTTCGGAAATGGTAAAAACCCGATGTCAGCATATTGTAAATGAGTAACGAAATCTTTTCGGTTAGGTAAAAACCCTAAAAAATGTATATTTGATGGTAGTGGTTGCTGAATATTTTCGGCGTCACGACCAATTACAGCAAATTGAACTTTGTCGCTGTAACTTTCCAATTTTTTGGCAACATCAATTGCCATTGACACAGACATATCATTACTCGGAAACTGAAAAGTTTTAGGAGCTACAAGAACTACTACTTTAGCAGGTCGAAGTTTTTCAAAGGGGTCGCAAGCAGTTGAAGCATCTGCATCTAAAAAGTCTTGAGTAACTCCGTTACCAATGCAGTGAATATTACTATGATTGAATCCGTACCACTGTTTAATTAGCTTAGGTGTAGATTCTCCTGCGGCAATAATTGGATTACCAGAACAAATTAATACACCCTGAGCAATATACGTCTTTATCAGTTGTACAAATTCATTTAGGGAATTGTCAACAGAAAACAAACGACTCCAGTATTCATACGCTGAGAATGTATGAAAATCTAATGCTAAAGAGCAATTACTTCTTTTTTTTGTTCTCAGAGAAATCAAAGCTGCTAAACCTGGAAGAGTTTCTTGGGCATAAACAATATCGGGTTGAAATTCATCGATACTGTTTTGTATTGCTTTGATATATGAACCAAGACTTCTTGAACCAATCGATTTAGATGGTGCATAGTCAACAGCAGAACAATTTAAACCAAGCTGAAATACATCAAAATATTTTGTTAGATATTGACCAAGATAATAAGGTCGAGTAAAAGCACCAAAAGGTTGGTCAGAATCAAGGGTTGAGACAATTAGTAAACGTTTATTCATTTCTGTGAAGCAGGTATTTCTGTAAATGTAGGAGAGTTAGCTAAGTTCTTGTAGCCAATTATTGCGCGTAGATAAGGTAAGAACCAATAAATTAGCCACATAAATCCAGAGTGACGACTACAAAATACAGTCCAAGGTTTGAGAGGAAAGGCTTTAATATGTGTTACTTTTTTTAATCTCTCTAAAGTAGATAAATTAGTATCTACCCAACTGTTTTTAATAGAGTTCTTACTACAGGTACCTACATAACCGGGTGCAACCCATATTGAGCAACCTTTATTTTTTGCCCTCAACCCATAATCTAAGTCACCTAAACTATGAATAAATGCTTTATCAATATTTCCGACTTTAGAAGCAACACTATTAGGAATCAGAACGCAGTTGCCAAACATGGTGTCACACTCTTGAAGATTCTGACTGGCGCCTACAAAATTATACTTATTCGAGTACCATTTGTTCGATTTGACGGCGCCTCCGTAAGAAGCTTGTCCTGTTATAGGGTCTTTAGTGGAACCAACGACAATGGAGTTAAAGCGTCCTTGTAGTTTTAACTGTTGATGGATAGTCAGTAAACGCTCAAGAGTATCAGATTCTAATATAGTGTCGTCGTTCAACCAAAGATAATAATCATAATTTCCTTGCATTGCTGATTCAAATGCAAGTCTCATACCTCCTACCCAGAACAGATTACCGTTTCCTTGTAAAATTTTGACTTCTGGGAACTGCTTACTAACTGCATCGCGAGTTCCGTCAGAACTACCATCATCAGTTAAGTAAACCGAAGCACTATGAGTTTGCTGAGATAACGCGCGTAAACAGTTAAGTGTTGTCTCGCGTCTGTTAAAACAGGTCATAATTACTGCTACACGCGATAAATTCATAAATTTAAATCCAGTAAAAACTAAAAATTCACTTATTCAATAATTCAAAGATTCACTCATTTACAGACCAGCAACTTTTTCTATCCAAGAACTAAAGCGAATGTTTAAATTAAAAGCACTTAGTTTTTGCTCAACTTTTCTCACAGTCAACATATGACGATGTATAACGGGTGTACGTGGCATTTGATGTCTTGTTACTGCTTCACATAACCACTGGTAGTTTTCGGAATTGCGATTAAGATTATTTAATTTGTGAATTTGTGCTTTCCAATCTTCATAAAAGAACAAATTGAAATAGTGAATAGACACAAAATCATTCCATTGCTTAACACGCGCTTCTTTGACTAGTCGGTTGTGTAATGGTAATGGATAACTATATCTCGAAGAGAAATGCGAGACGTTTTGTTCTAGCGCGCACAAAGTCACAGATAATAGCGACTGTTCGACAAAATAAATACCTTGAGGAGGATTAATATTTAGACGCATTACTTTGGTAAAATTTTCTTTCCAAGCGGTAAAAATGCCAGCACTTCTTCTGACGGCAACCAACCCAGAATTCCAGTAAGCTCTAATTTTTTTATTGCCGATAGGCGTACTTACAAACACTTCGCGCTTTACCCCCAAAACGTCATACAGTTTCTGCCAATACCATTCATTCGGGTCTTTACTACCAACAGAGCCAATTCCTTGACCGTATTCAGGACGCATCCGAACATTACAATCTGCTGGAAGTAAAAACTCTTCTGGCTCAGAGAAAAAACATTTGTCGCTATCTAAAAAAACTAAAATTTCCGCATCAATGTTTTGTTCTGCATAAGCACAAACTAATGGCTTATTAGCTAGATAATAATTATGAAACTCTTGATTTATAGGTAGTTGCTGGTGAATGACATTTAAATCAAGGAAAGCTTCTCTAGTTTCGAGAGCAATAGGTTCACCGACTCTCGGATGAAAGCTGTATATTGGTGTATCTTTGAGGTTGCCGCAGAACTTGCGAATACTTTCAGCAAGCATCAAAGATTGTGCTTCTAACCGTCCTGGTTCTGTACAAATTATAAAAGCAATAGGTACTGACATGTAATATTTTTCTCCTTTCTTTGTAAAATCTTTACTGTATGTAGTGTTGAGTGCTGAGTGCTGAGTGCTGAGTGTAAACTTTTCAATAAGATAAATATTTTGAGTTTATCGAGTGGCGCCAATTATAGTAGGTTGTTTTGAGTCAAGATATTCAGGTGAGAGTGAATGATTTTTAGCTTCAATAATTTCTTGGAAGAGAGAATAATAGCGACGTGCTTGGAGTTCTAATGTAAATTCTCGCTCTACTTTCTCACGTGCGTAAAAACCAAGTTTTTCAAGTCTACCTTTATCTTCGAGTATCCAATAAATACCTTTTGCAAAGTCTTCAACCTCGTATGGTTTAGCTAAATAACCATTTTCTTGGTGGTCAACGATATCTTTTAACCCTGTCGAGTTGAAAGCAACAACCGGAGTTCCACAAGCCAAAGACTCAGAAGCTGTTTGCCCAAAAGACTCTTGAAGTGATGGAACTAGCATTACATCCGCTGCTGAATAAACACTCACAAGAGAAATGTCATCGTATAAATGCCCTAGATAATGTGTCTTAAAACCTAAGTCAGGAGGGTTATCTGGTCTAGATGCACCGAATATCACAACCTCCCAATCATTACTATATCCAGACCTACTTAACTTATGCAGCGCTGGCAATAACAAATGAAATCCTTTGTTTTTATCACTCGTTGCTTCGATAGCTCCGAACACAATTAACTTTTTATCTTGAGGTAGGTTGAGTAACTCGCGTGCGATACGTTGATTAACTGGACGAAAGGATGAAGTGTCCAATCCGTGTGGAATTACCTCAATTCGTGAGTCACGAAAGAGTGAACTAGACTTCGCTGTAGAAGCTAACCAGGTACTTGGTGATATTAAAGTCCAATCTAATTTTTTCCAAGCTTTAACTTTACGTTGCCATACCCAACGAGATAAGTCATTATCATTATTACTACTTAGTTGAGGACAGGCGCCACAAGAATCTTTGTATCGTGTACACTCTCCAGTTACATGACATCCTCCAGTAAATCCCCACATATCATGAAGAGTCCAAACAAGTGGACGCTTTAGTTTTGCAAAAGTTTCGATTTGCATAAAAGCGGCACTAACCCAATGTAAGTTAATAACATCTGGATTGATTTTTGCAATTTGAGAAACTACTCTATCTGGCAACCACTGTGTATAAAAAGTAGTTTTAGGTTTTTGTGTATAAAATTTTAATGGCAAAACCTCAAATGTCAACTTTGTTTTCGCAATACCTTGAAACAGTCTCATCTTAGGTGCAATTACTGTTTTGTCGCTACTATGTTTTTCTTGCACCAACATCTGCGACTGTAAACCAATATTCTGTAAACCTTTATGCAGACGATATGTTGCCCGTGCGGCACCGCCACTGGTATCATGTGTACTTAAATGTAATACCTTCATATTGTTAACCTCTATTTTAAGTATTAGTTTGAGCTATTAACTGAATTTCTCTATCTATAATCGCTTGCTTTTTAGTCATATATTCGCTAACTGTTAAAGACAGCGACATCGTTATATACATTAACCAATTCCAACTCGGTCCTAATAACCTCGCTTCGGAAAAGTTAGTGATAATGATAATGACTAGCATTTGCAGACACCAATAATCTTCTGTTTTTTTTGCTATCGAGTTAATTCGCTTGAGTGCCATCATAATAAAGCGAATTAATCCAGCGATAAAAAGAGAAAATCCGACAAATCCTAACTCTAAAATCATTTCTAAAAAACCATTATGAGCATTACTTGCCCACGGATGTTGTCTTCGTAAACTCGCTGCAATTTCGCTATCCCAAAAACCATAAAATCCATAACCAAACCAAGGTCTTTCAAAAATTTTAGCAAATATAAAATCCCATAAATCAGTACGTCCATTAAAAGTTAAATCTTTTCCTGACGCACCCACTAAGCTATCTATATTATTTGCGATTAATACCGAAATTGTAACTAGTGATATTATTGCCGAAGCAACCATAACAACTTGTAATTTATAGTTCGTTTTTTTCAGACTTCCATAAAAAGGTAAAAGTAATGTCATTGCAAGTAAAATTGTCAATGAGGTTGTAGAGCGAGACAAACTAATTAAGCATACAGATATGCCAAATACTAACCATAACAACCATTTGTATCGATTCATGCTTAGAGCAAGGTGCATACAAACTCCCGCACTCCAAGCCATCATGTATCCCATCTCGTTTTTATGACCAAAAATGCCGCTCCACATTCCTGCTAGTTCAGGTGCTACATGAATTCCACCAAAACCAGGTATTAATGGAAAAATAATTGATAAAACTGCCGATGTCCCTAGTGCAATAGCAATAAACCTCATTTGCTCTCTAATTGTGTAACGCATTGCGAGGTAAATTGCTAACAAATATATTCTTATCAAACCTCTTAAATAGGTTAAACTCGAAGCAACATCAGCTGACCATAATACTGAGAATAAAATTACTCCCAGCAATAGTAGTTGGAGTACTCCTTTACTACCTACAAAAAAAAAGCCTTTCCAATGACGAAGTATTAAATAAAATAATATTGCATAGGATACGGCGTTTAATAACGTGTCTACTATGGCGCCTCCTAGTGGTACGGAGGATATTTCTTGTGCTGGTTGGATTGCTAATGCTCCGGCTGTGATTAGCAATAGTATAACGGTTAGGATTTTTTCGGGTAACTGAACTTTCACTTTTTTGCCTTAGATGCTTTGGGGGTTTTTTGGGTTGGGAAGCACTGAAGTGCTTATTACGATGAGCAGTTCTCGCAGTTTTTTGAGTCTTTGCTGCATCATTTGAATTTGGTTGTTTGTATATACTGTTTTTTGGATGAAGTTATCTGCTTTTGTGTTACGAACTATGAAGGGTGGGTGCTTTAATGGAAATTCCATTGTCTGTGTTGGCATGTTTATATATGAGTATTCTTGACCTGATGTAAAATGCGTTGAGTCGGCGCCAACACCAACATTAGATACTAAATTTACGTCAGGAATAATATTTAGCCCTCCCTGCATCCAACAAGCAAATGTCCATTGATAGTCCCAAGTTATACCTGTAGGATTTTCGTAAATAGAGTCAAATACTTTAGTCCAATAATCTACTGCTTTTGGGTTTTGCAATATATCACCCAAAATATTATTTGCTTTGACTTCTTTCCAAAGTTTGATATACAAATCATAATTTTGCCACGCGCGTTTCCAAGTTGCCCACCCCCAACAATGACTGTAACGAGAGTAATAATAACTATAATTTGTACGTTTACGTTCTAACTGAGCATTTTGTGCTGTAATCGACGTAATTCTAGTATCATGTCTATATTTGTCAAGTAATTCTTCTGCAAACCGAAAGAAAGTTGAATGTGGAATACAATCATCTTCTAAAATAATGCTTTCTTCGACATTATCAAAAACCCAACTAATACCGCTAGAGACCCGTTTAGCACATCCTAAATTTACATCAGAGTAATTTTTAATGACTTCACAATCCCAATCAACTTTTTCAATAATTGCGCGAGTTGCTTCACACTTTTCGGCTTCACCATCACGGTCAGAGCGAGGCCCATCTGCTACAACAAAAAGTTTTTGGGGTTTGGCTTGACGAATAGCCTCAAAAACCTTCTGAGTCGTTTCTGGTCGTTTAAAAATAATAAAGGTTACTGCTGTTTTCATGTTGATTCACTTAGAATATTGTTTTATATAAGTTTTATTCGTTACCTCTAATAAGTGAGGTGCAAGCTATTTTATTGGAAGAAGAAAGATTGATTTAAGCTGAATCATAAACAGTTTTCGAGTTCTGCCATCAAACGCATTACTTAAAAATGCAGCAACTGCTTGAGATGCAATTGTTGCAATGGCGGCGCCGAGTCCTTTATATTCAGGGATAAGTAAATAGTTAAGAATAATATTTAAAATTGCTCCTAGTACTGTCTTTCCTAAAGAAACATTGTTCAAACCTTCAGCTATAAACCAGGGAGATGTAGCTACACCCATAAACACAAACAACGAAGTCCAGATATGTACTGCTAATACAGACCCAGCTTCTGCATACCCACTTCCAAACATCGTTGTAATTATGTAACTTGATAAAAACGTCATTGGCAGAGCTATTGCTATAGATATACCAGCCATTAACCGAAGTAGCTGTCCTATTCGCTTATAGTAATGCGCTTCTGATTTTTCCTTAGCTGCATAAATTGAAGGAGCAACCGAAGCAACAATAGTTGTCGGAATAAAGTACCAAACCTCAGAAATCCTTACGGCAGCAGAGTAAATACCAACCTCAGCTTCATTTATCATTTGACCCAGCATTAACTGGTCAATTTTCATGAAAATCATGATAGCAAACCCCGAAAACATCAGTGGTAAACTATCTTTTAAAAGAATTTTAGCAGTAGATAAATTCCATTTCCATAACCATAAAGAAGATGCTTTCTTTTGGTATACCACCGCCAAACCTATTGCACTCATCGCCAATTCTGCTACTGTTATCCAGGCAAAAGCTATCAAAGGCGCCTTGTATAAAATAAGTGCGATTTTAATTGCGGTACTAATTACATATGCAACATTTTTCGCAACTACAGTATACTTTGACTTTACTTGCGACTGAAACCATAGTTCTACGGTATCGCTAGCCCTAAAAATTCCACTTAATGCTAAAATTGCTACTAACCATATTCTTGATACATCAGTTTTACCTGAAAACAGCATAAAACCAACTGCGAGTAGTAGCGATGCAACTCCACCTAGTAACTTTAACCAAAAAGTAGTTCCTAAAATTTCGTCTTTGTTTGATGACTCACGTACAAGGTAGCGAACTACTACATCATCTAAACCAAGGGTGAAAACAGGTGTAAATAAAGTTACAAAAGCCAAAGCATAGTTAAAAAGACCATACTGCTCAACTTGCAAGTAACGTGCAACCCATACTCCTACAACTAAGCTTGTACCCATACGCAGAATGCGGTCGCCAAAAAGCCAACTTGTATTGGCAACAGCTGCACGAAGCTTAGTGTGAGATTTAAATCGTGACAAGTTTTGAATTTTCATAGACGAGCGTATTTACCTTTTTAATCTATTACTTTACTTGGGATGAATCTTTAGGCGGGTTTTAGCTTGCCGCTAATTAGTAATTTAATGAAATAACTGAATAAAAGGGCAATTCCTTTAATTTTCCAGTAAAAATTTTGCTCAAACAAGAAAATTATTTTTAGATACAACGTAAAGTCCTTATATTCCGGACACGGAATGGTTTTTAATTCAAATAAAGTTGTGTAACAAAATAATAAAGGTAAGGCAATATTATTTTTTGTACAAATGTAATTAAATAAAGAGTTACACTTCCAAAATCTTTTATACTCATAACTTTTATCCATGTCAAGAATTTTGCTTTTATTGTTATGATAGTTATTACTTTGATGGATACGGTACTTTACTAAAGGTTTTGATAAATAAAATTTTTTAGCTCCAACTAAAGAGGCACCCCATACTAAGCAATCATCAGCTCTAACACGCCAGTCTTCAGTTTGCGGTATCGGTAAAATCTTGTTTAGTACATTTTTACGTATAGATAAAGTTGAAGTAATAGAGCCAATCCATTCACGAGTGCATAAAGTTTTAATTACAGAATAACCCAAGTCTAAATCAACTTCGTAAGCTTTAAATATTCCAGACTCGGCGCCAAATTTTTCATATGCACAAAACATAAAGTCACATTCAATATGTCTCTTATAAAAAATTAAAGCTTCTTCAAGATATTCCTGACGGTAGATATCATCTGCATCAAGAAAAAATACAATATCTCCAGTTGCAGCCAAAAAAGCCTCATTGAAAGATGATAACTGCCCTTGATTTTGAGTTTTAAAAATACATCTTACATTTGCTTCGTGGGCAAACTTAGATATTATTTCAGATGAATTATCAGTAGAAGCGTCATCTACAATAATAATTTCGTCAAATTTAACTGTTTGATTTACTGCGCTAGAAATAGCCTCTTCTAGATATTTCGCATAGTTATAGTTACTAATCAAACAAGACGTCTTCATAGCTTATACTCCTATATATAAATTTTTCACATTAAAACCGGGTTTAGAGTCCCGGTTTCTGTTTTACTTAAAGACTAATACTCTTTATTAATTGAACGTGACGCTGATAGCTTTTCGTTAATTCTTGTTAAAGTGCCAGGTGTGGAAGTTGTCTCAAGTTGTCGTGCTTTAGTGTAATAGAAATAGCTATCGGGTTCTTTTTTTACATTTACACCGTTAATAACTATACCCAAAACTTTTTGACCTGACTGAGTTAAAAACTCTTTAGTCGCATTTGCGCTGTCTAAGTCAACCACTCCAGGACGAACAACTAGTAGCATTCCGTCAGCAAGCTTACTTAAAACTCCAGCATCAGCGGTTCCCGATATAGAAGGAGTATCAAATATGACAAAATCATACCTTTCATTAAAATCTTCAACTAATGAAGTCATGCGCTGAGAATCAAGCAGTGCCATTGGATTTGGAGGTAAAACTCCGCAGGGGAGAACATCTAAATTTGGTTGTACTCTTTGTATTACTGAGTTTAAAGCAACTTGGTCTACTATTACGTTGGTTAGTCCGATTGCGTTTGTTAACCCCCAAATATGATGCTGTATTGGTTGACGCATATCCGCATCAACTAGTAACACACGGCGCCCAACTTCAGCCATCGCCACAGCTAAATTCGCAGCAACTTCAGATTTACCTTCTTTGGCAACCGCACTAGTAACAACAATACTTTTGAGCGGTTTGTCAGAACAAAGGAACTTTAAGTTAGCTTGCAGTATTTGATAGGCATCACCTAGAGGAAAGTGAGGTAAGTCTCTACCAACAATTTTTGGAACAATTCGCTCTATACCAGCAGAAGAATGAACCTTGGTTCTGCTGATACTTGGAATTACACCCAAAAGAGTGTATTTCATTACTTCTCTAGCTTCCCTGACAGTTTTTATTGAGCGGTCTATCAAATCTAAACCAAAGGCAGCAATTAACCCTAACAGCAGACCAGCGGCGCCGGAACCAATCACAAATATAGTTTTCTTTGGCCCTTCTGGTTTAGCAGGTTCTAAAGCATATGAAACAACACGAGCATTTGCAATCTTCTGATTTTCAGCAACACCAATTTCTTGAACTTTCGTCAAAAGAGTTTCGTAAGTTGTTTGAGCAGCTTTGAGGTTTCGCTCTAAATCTCTCTGCATCTGCTCAAGTCTTGGCAAAGACTTCGCTCGCTCTTTATAATCTTTCCACTGTTGTGTCAGAGTAGCGATTTGCATCTTTAAACCAATACGCTGGGCTTTAGCACGGGTAATCTCTGCGATTAAGCTTTGTCGTAATTGTCCAATCTGCAAATTTCCCTGAGCTACCTGCTGTCCACCAGAAACCTCTTGTGTACGTTCTTGAACAATCTTTTTAAGACTAGCTACTTTTTCCTCCAAGTTAATAACAGTGGGATGTCCAGACGAAAAACGAGTACGCTCAAGCGCCAGTTGGGTCTCAGTTTCTTGAAGTTTTGCCAGTGCCGTTTGAATACCAGGTGTTTGACTCAAATCAGAAGCAATTACAGCTTGTGAGGAGTCAACTTTAGCTTGATTGTTTAACTCTTGTAAACGACCTTCGACATCAACAAGTTGAGCTTGAGCTTGAGAAATTTGGCTTTCCAACTTGGTAATTGTGTCTACAGCAGCAGCAGCTTCTTGTTGAAGTACAACAATCTTATTTCTTTCTTTAAATACTCGCAGGCTAAATTCGGCTTTTCTAACTTTTTCTTCTGATACAGGTAATTGCTGTACAATAAACGCTTTAGCGCTCGTTGCCTCACTGCGATTTGCCTCTACATTTAACCTAATATAGGTATCAATGACTGTATTAACGACTTTTGCCGCAAATTCAGGTTTGCCGTGCTTATAAGAAACTTGAATGACATCGCTACCTTTAAGACCTTCTATTTTGAGATTAGCTGCAAAGTCTGGAACTGCTAGCGGTTTGCCCTTGCCGTCTTCTAATTTTAGCGCACGAATCGTTTCTTGAATTACTGGGTTAGAAGCAATAACTTTGACTTGAGTTTCTAATGGGTTTTCGTTTTGACCCAAAGCTTCCAACCGTCCTAAATCTTGCGTCAACCCAGTCAAGGAAGAAGTTCGGTTTGACTTGACCATCAAACTTCCTTCTGCTTTGTATGAAGGTTTTAGCGATAACGCATACAGAGTCCCTGAACTAAGGCATACTCCAAGTATTCCCACTAAAGGCAGCCAACGTCGTTGCAAGACCTGTAAGTATTTCTGAAAATCTACCTCTTCAAAGGTTGGTAAAGATTCCATAGCAACTCACATGCACAAATTTAATATATATAAACAATGGTCGATACAGCGCCTAGTGGTAGATGCGATTAAATAGATTAATACATCTGTAACCATATTTCCTGTAGCCGTATTAACCCAAGAAGTACTGTACCCTTGGTGTTTCTTGTGTAACTACAGGCACAAGTTGGTTTAGATTAAGCATAATAAACTATTCTTTTTCTTTTACCACTAAAAAACAAATTTGTAAAATCTTTACAATCATCCTCGGTACAATTATCACACACCTACGTAGCATTTCAGCTATTCATCGTTCAAATAAAAAATGTCATTAAAAAGCTGAAACCTTTATAATAAAAGCATTTAAAGTGTCAAGGCAGTTTTTAACATATCAAATCTAACTCTTTACTGTACTGCAAGTGTTACATTTAGATTCATGAAGTTTGTGGAATCATCTTAAGTACAACTTAGTATAAATTTATATGCAGTTTTCAGTACAGGTAGTTAGTCTTAGAGAATTATCAATGTATAGTTATTAGCTTTCATTGTGACAGGATGTATGTATTGATATTGCTGATGCGTTAGTAGTTACAAATGAACGCAGATGTAACAGATGAGTTATCGGCGCCAGTTATTCTCAGCCTGTTGTAGTACATAAGTTGCAACATCCTGAATTTCTGGCGCCGTCAATCTGTCTCTATAAGCAGGCATATTATTCTTACCATTAGTTACCAACTCAGTAATAGCTTCTATCGAATCGATTCTATTTCGTTTCAGAGTTTTCTTAAAAAGATTCTTACCACGTCGCACAATATTACCACCATTAATATGGCATCCTGCACAATTTGCTTCAAATATTTTACTTCCGGCGCCTATATCTCCAGCGTATGCGGGTTGAATAGTAATAACTATCAATAATAATACTAGAACTACTAACTTCTTCAATTTATTCACCTCATAATTACTGGTATCTATAATTATACTCTACTTGAGAAGTATATCTAAAGGTAGATGCTATTAAAAATGTACTGATTATCTACCTAAAGGAAGTAACGAATTTTAAGTTATTGCGCCAATATAAAAATAATATCACATGTCAATTAATTAGTGCGGTAAGAACCGTAGTAGCATATGGCTAATAACATAAAAGAACAAATTAAAGCGGATTTAGATTTAGCGAAACAAACTGGACAACTGCGAGTTGAACGAGTTAGAGAAATCGTCAAATCTGCCGTTTCAGGGGTAGTTGGAGAATTTAAAGAAGGTTCAAAAGATTTACGTACACTGGTACGTGAAGCTGTTTCTGCGGTAACTGAAAACCTAACTGAACGTGGTACTGAAATTAAAGAAGAAGTTACTGCATCTATTGAAGGCGCCCTCGAAGCTGTAAACGCCAAAAGACACGAAGCAATTGCACAAACACAAGCTCAAGTTAAGCAGTTGCAAGCGCAGGTAGACGAAGAAGAAGAAAAAATTCAACAAGAAGTAGACGGAATCTTGGCAGAAATCAAAGACACAAGCACAGAAAACTCTTCACACATCAAAACCTCTATCGAATCTGCTGTAAACGCAATTCAAAATAGTGACGAAGCAGCATTATTAAGAAAACGCTACGCTCAGTTACAAGCACAACTGGCAATTGTTAGAGCAAACTTAGCCGCGCGTTATGGTGGACGTGGTGAAGAAGTAACTAATTACCTTGAAGAAGCCAAAAAATGGTACAATGATTCACGCCCACAAGCTGAATCCATGATTGGACAAGTCAAAGAAAAGCATGGGCAACTCGATGTTAAATTGGGTGAAGCTGGAGGTGCCATTGCACGTCGTGAACATCAAGTGAAACAAGTATTAAAAGACTTACTTGTAGCAGCGACAAGCTTGTTTAAAGACAAAGAAACTGTAGACAACAGTAAAGAACCTGCAATTCGTAAGTAAATGAAATTGTAGATAGAATCCCCCCTGCCCCCCTTAATAAGGGGGGTAAATTTAATGCATTTAAAACCCCCTTATCAAGGGAGTAAATTAATGCATTTAAGCCCCCTTATTAAGGGAGTAAATTAATGCATTAAGCCCTCCTTACCAAGGGGGGTTGGGGGGATTAATTATATATCAAAAAAATAAGGTGTAAGCTTAACTTACACCTTTTGAAAACCACTCTTATCCTTACTTACCTAGATAAACTTTTATACAGTTCTGCGGGGGTCGAGACCTTCTTCATACTTAGAAATTGCCCAAAGCGCATGAATACTACCAGGAAGCCAACCTAATAAAGTCAACAGAACATTGATAATTAGAGTTTGACCTACACCGTATGTGAGGAAAATACCTAAAGGAGGTATTGCAATACCGAGAATGTAACGAAGTGCTTTCATAGTTTTGTGAGTTGTTAATACAGATAGATCTAGTTGAATAATTAGCTAGAAGGCAATTGAGCTTTGTTTTCGCTACCCTTCAGGGCAACATTCTTTTCAACGAAGTAGTTATTAATAAAGGTGTTAGCTAGCGACAGAATTACAGGTCCTAAAATAAATGCTGCAATTCCATGTACGCCAAATCCAGGAACTAATGCTGCTGCCAACCAAAAACAGAATCCGTTGACAATTAATGAGAAACCGCCGAAAGTAGCAAAATTCAATGGTAAAGACAATGCTGATAAAACTGGCTTAAGCGAACCATTAAGAAAACCGATTACGGCGCCCGCAATTAAAGCTGCTGGGAAATTGGCGATAACAACGCCACGGAAAAGAATATCTACAATCAATAGGCTCAATGTGGTAGCCAAGACTGTTAAAAAGGTGGGTAACATCACTTTCACCTGCAATGAATATTTGCTTGTTATGTTCTTTTTATATATTTATCTATTTGCCAATTCTTTACCTCTTTAACAAGGATGATAACAGTTATATCGTGAGATAGAGATTAAACTAGCAACGGATGATGAACGGATGTAACGGATAGTTTGTTTTAGCTAACCAGGATTTGGTGGGCAATGCCCACCTTACAATTACACATCCGTTACATCCGTTACATCCGTTGCCAGTTATCTACCTACTAATTTGTCGCGTAAGGTTTTAATTTTGTCGCGAAACTTAGCTGCTTCTTCAAATTCTAAGTTCTTGGCAGCATCCTTCATTTGCGCTTCTAATTTGGTAATTAAATCAGGAATGCTTTCTAATGGTATTTCGTCGATGTGTTCTTCAACGGTTTGTAATTCCTGGGAATTCAGGCGCCGCGAAACTTCTAAGAATGATAAAATTGCGTTACTCGATTTTTTCTTAGTTATTGGTTGCGGTGTAATGCCGTGCATCTTATTATGTGCCATTTGAATCCCACGGCGCCGTTCGGTTTCTTCAATGGTTTTTAACATGCTGTCAGTAAGGTTATCAGCATACATTATCGCTTGCCCACGTATATGACGCGCAGCTCGACCTACTGTTTGAATTAAAGAACGTTCCGCACGTAGGAATCCTTCTTTGTCAGCATCCAAAATTGCCACTAACGATACTTCAGGTAAATCTAAACCTTCCCGCAGTAAGTTTACACCTACTAATACATCAAACTTTCCATCACGTAAGTCTTGGATAATTTCGATACGTTCAATGGAATTAATTTCTGAGTGTAAATATCTAACACGAATACTATTATCTTGCAAATACTCGGTTAAATCCTCAGCCATTCGTTTAGTTAAAGTCGTAACTAATACCCGTTCCTGTAAGTCTACACGGTCTTTAATTTCGCCTAATAAATCATCAATTTGACCATTACTAGGACGGACAACAATTTCTGGGTCAAGCACTCCAGTCGGACGAATAATTTGTTCAGCGACATTATCTTCAGAAATTCCTAACTCCCAATCCCCAGGAGTTGCTGAGACAAAAATACACTGGTTAACTTTCTGCCAAAATTCCTCTGATTTTAAAGGACGGTTATCAGCAGCACTCGGTAAACGAAACCCGTGTTCGATTAGTACTTTTTTACGCGCTTGGTCGCCATTATACATACCGCGAATCTGAGGTACTGTAACGTGAGACTCATCTATTACTAGCAACCAATCTTTAGGAAAATAATCAATTAAACATTCAGGTGGTTCTCCTGCAAGTCTCCCAGCTAAATGACGTGAGTAATTCTCCACACCGTTACAGTAACCAACTTCGCGCAACATTTCTAAATCGTAACGGGTACGCTGGTCAATGCGCTGTGCTTCTAACAACTTATTTTGTTCTTCTAGTTCCAGTTTACGTGCTTTGAGTTCAGCCGCTATATCATTAATAGCTACCTCTAATCTGTCTTCGGGTGTAACGAAGTGACGTGCTGGATACAAATTTACTGCTTGTAAACTCTGTAATATTTCCCCTGTTACTGGGTCAACATAACGAATTGCATCAACTTCATCCCCAAAAAACTCAATGCGAATAATTCTATCTTCGTATGCAGGTCCAATTTCGAGAACATCACCCCGAACCCTAAACTTACCCCGACCCATTTCAATATCGTTACGGGTATATTGAACAGACACAAGGTCTTTCAAAATTTCTCGTTGGTCTACTTCCATCCCGACTTGAAACGGAATTGCAGCTTTGAGATATTCATTTGGGATACCCAAACCATATATACAGCTAATCGAGGCAACAACAATAACATCGTTCCGTTCAAACAGCGAACGAGTCGCTGAGTGTCGTAACATATCTATTTCGTCATTAATCGAAGCTGTCTTTTCTATAAACGTATCGCTGACGGGAATATAAGCTTCTGGCTGATAATAATCGTAATAACTAACAAAATATTCAACAGCGTTATTCGGAAAAAACTCTCGTAATTCGTTACATAACTGTGCTGCCAACGTTTTATTGTGTGCTAAAACTAACGTTGGTTTACCTACCTTTTCTATTACTGACGCGATTGAGAACGTTTTACCAGTCCCAGTGGCGCCGAGCAACGTTTGGTACATATTACCAGCATTTACAGATTTAACCAATCGCTCAATAGCGTGCGGTTGGTCACCAGTTGGTTGAAAGGGTGCTTGAAGATTAAACTCTTTCATATATTCGTACTTAAGTACTATGAATACCCTACATAATAGTAGCGAATGTACCACTAAGAGCGCCTGCTAAAAATACGGTATTTTCCTACGGATAACCAGAAACCGGGTTTCTATACGAAACTTCTCGTTTTTATTACAATATCTCGACAAAGAAACCCGGTTTCTTATTTTGTAATTAAATTTTACCAATCGTAACGATTAATGTTTACTTATATGTATATGATGAAGATAATTATACCTATGTAAGCTCTTTTGAAGTTAAACTCTCATATAGAGGGAAATTTTTCATACTCCTAAGTATCGTAAAATTCAATTAAGAAGTGAGGGTATAATACATGGGCATCAGCAGCACTGGCAAACCAACCAGTCCTCGGCAGCGACGTGCCAAGCTCAAAGGGGAAGCCACAGTGGATGTTGAAAACAGCCAAGGTCAAGCTGAAACCACACCTGAAACCAACAATTCAGTTGAAACAGAAGAAACAAAAGTAGAAAACAAAGTCGAGTTAACAAAGGATAAGCCAGTGCCAGCAGAATCATCCAACGGAAAAGAAAAATCGAGCAAGCTTGAGCTTCGTGAAGAAAAACCTAGTTCGCTTGCAGTTTCTGGTGAACGTCCAATTGCCGCAAGTGATTTAGAAATTGCCGAAACAATATCAATTTCTGGTATTCGTCCAATTGGGGTTAGCCATCTACATGTTGTAGACACAATGAATATCATGGGTATTCGTCCAATTGGTGCGAATACAATTGATGTAGTAGACAACATCAACCTTTCTGGTATTCGTCCTATCGCTTCCAGTGCGCTTGTTGTTTCAGAAACCTATTCAGTAATGGGCAATCGTCCTGTCGCTTCAAACAGCATCGACGATTCCGACATGATAATGGGCTTTTTAGATTAGTAATTTAAATTAATTCAATAAGTAAAACTTATTTATTTTGAACCCGATTTTGAACAATCGGGTTTTTTAGTTCGTATGTTGTCTAAGTTTTGGTTCATTGTAGGGTGGGCACTGCCCACCTTACGCTCTATATAGATACTGCTGGCGCCTGCTTCTAATGAAACGTGGTATCTATCTTTAAGTAGACTATCGCTTATCCCAATAGAGAGAAGGCATCATCTGAGGTATTAAGTTAACATTCATCAATAAATAAACAAAATATAGACAAAAATTTAAAGTTTTTACCAGTGCCAGAGCTTCAATAATAGGCTTACTGGAATTTAAGTGTTTACTGTGGTTGAATTTTAGGTGAGTATTAATGCTCACCTTTTTTTATTGGAGGAAAGCACATTTGGGAAGCACGTTTGGGAAGCACGTTTGGGAAGCACATTTGGAAAGCACATTTGGAAAGCACTGAAGTGCTTATTACGTGGGGCAGCAGCGTTTTGTTAATTTCCAATTACGACACCCCAGAAATAATCCTCGAAAGGCGCCTCGTCTAAATTGATATGATATTGTTTAGCCCAAGAATACACGTCCATACTAATACGTCCGTTTTCGTCAGAAAACCAGTCGCCTCCTTTTATTGAGATATTACCTAAAATGCTAATCCAATGGGTGGGAAGTGGAAGGAATGGTGTTTTTCCGCGTAACAAACCATCAGCAGTAATTAAAGCAAATGCAACTCCACCTGCTGCAACTGATGCAGATGCTTCTTGCAGTGCGTCAAATTCTCCATATAAATATGTATGACGGTAAGTGCAGGTGCGATAGCCTAATATTTCTTTTGTCCAACCTTTCATTTCCCAAGATTTTGTCATCCCAGCTAAGTTACGCACAATCTCCGGCGCCTCTGCTTCAATATTAAATATCGAGTTTTCAGATTCTCGCAACGTCGCTAAAACCATCCAGTCCGACTGACTCATTCGCAGGCGCCCATTGCTACGTCGTAAAGTCCGTGATGCTTCTATTTTGGTTGTTAAACCAGTGTAACTGCCTGTTTCAAACAAACTACGACAAATTTGGACATACCGTAAAGGCTGCTTGCGAACTAATTCAAATACAATAGCAGCAGGGCCACAAAAAGGTTGGGCGCCTTGGTTAATTTGAAACGGGTCATTTAGACGCAACCGCATTTCTGCAACTAACTGCTTTTTATCAACGCTTGCCCATACACCAGGAGTTTTGGAATTTTCAAAGTCTGTTAAGGCACCGAGGACTGTAGGATTTGATAGCTGGGAAGTCATAATTAGCTGGTATAAATAAAATTAGTTAAAAATAAACTTATACTCATTTATACCTGCTCGGACAAACTAATTACAGAATTTCTCTACACATCGTACAAAAATTTCTACACCCATTGCCAAAGCAGTTTCGTCAAAATCGAATCGCGGGTGATGGTGCGGATATGCTAAACCCTTCTCAGGATTTGCCGAACCCAAGAAAAAGTAACAACCTGGGACTTCCTGTAAGAAAAATGACATATCCTCGGCGCCCATAGTTTGGCATTCGGGTGCAATACCAAGCGGTGTCTCCACAACTTCCTCAGCAACAGAGCGAACAAGTTCTGCTATGGCTATATTATTAATTACTGCCGGATATAATGACCAGTAATTTAAGTTATATTTAGCACCTTGCGCTTCACAAATACCACTGATAACTTGCTCGATACGATTCTTAAAAAACCCTACTAAAGCTGGGTTAAAGTACCTAACAGTCCCGCTCATCTCAGCAGTATCAGCAATTACATTACGCTTAGTGCCTGCATGAAGTTTACCAATGGTAACAACGGCGGAATCAATCGGGTTAACGTTACGTGAGACAATAGTTTGTAGTGCATTAACAACTTGGGCAGCAACAACAACCGAATCTACAGTTTGATGTGGCATGGCGCCATGTCCACCTCGACCAGAAATCGTGCAATCAAAAGATTCTACAGCAGCCATTAAGGCACCGGGTCGAACACCTACAGTTCCTACAGACAAGTTATTCCACAAATGTAAGCCAATAATCGCATCAACCTGTGGATTTTTGAGAACTCCCGCTTCTATCATCGGTTTGGCGCCACCTGGGCCTTCTTCAGCAGGTTGAAAAATTATTTTAACAGTGCCAGCAAAATCATGACGATGTTGATGTAAATAATACGCTGTACCAAGAGCAATAGCAGTGTGCCCATCATGTCCACAAGCGTGCATCAACCCGTCGTGCTGCGAACGGTAACTTACTTCATTAAGCTCCTGAACAGGTAATGCGTCCATATCCGCACGAATTGCCAAAACTTTAGAGTGCTGAGTGCTGAGTGGTGAGTGCTGAGTGGGGAGTTTTTCGCCTTTAATGATGGCGACAATACCTGTTTGGGCAATACCTGTTTGATGTTCAATGCCCCATTCTTGCAACTTACTAGCAATAAATGAAGAAGTAAGTTTTTCTTGAAAACCTAATTCGGGCTGTTGATGGAGTCGGCGCCGCCATTCGATTATTTGCGGATGAAGGTTGCGAATAGACAGGCGAATTCGAGATAAATCGACTGAAGTTAAATTTGGAAAAGCAGAAATCATCTTAAAACTCTAATTTAATAACAGTAATGCACTTCTATTCCTATTATGCTTTGGTTTATCCGTTACATCCATTACATACGTTGCCAGAGGTGTTCTAAATCTAAATTAGATACTGAAGCCGATAACTTTTCTAAATCACTAGGGTTTTCAAAATATGGCAAACAGCCAAAAACTCGAATATTAGTAAGTGATTGTATCAAATCGGCTGGCGCCAAATCTTCAATTTCTGCTTCGCTATATGGTTGAGAACAGTTTAGAACGATTCCTAATAAGTTAACTTTGCTTAATTTGGCGAGCGCGACATTTGCAACAGCTTGAGAAATGGCGCCTAGTTTGACAGGCACAACTAATATAGTAGGTAAACGCCATTCGGCTGCTAAGTCAGCTACTGTTAACTCAAAAGTAACAGGAGAACCTAATCCTCCTAATGCTTCGACAAACACAAAATCTTTATTTTGCTGCAATTTAGTTAGAGTTTGCCACACTAACCCCAAATCTACATTTCTATTTTCTTTGGCAGCAGCAATTGGTGGCGCTAGTGGCGCCTGAAAATATAGTGGTGTGATTTCAGATGGTGACTGCTGTAATGAAAATAGCTTTTGGTAAGTTTCGCGGTCTCCTTCTCCTGATTGTATTGGCTTCAGGATGCCAAAGCTATGGGATGCACGATATTTTTGCCAATAAGCTGCAAGCGCAGTTGTCAAAACTGTTTTACCTGCTTCGGTATCTGTGGCTGTAATTAATAGTGAATTCAACTTTAGATTTCTTTTTTAAGGTTTTTGCTTACTTATTATCTTATAAATTTCATCGATTATTTCGACCTGACGAATCAGTAGGAGCAGCATTTTCTAGTTGAGTGCTATCTGGTGTTGGAGTCGGAAAACTACCAGGTACTCTTCTATCGAAAATGCCTTCTGCTGGTTTTGTTAAGTCAAAAGTTGGGGTTGGTGTTGGAAAAATCTCTGTTGTGGTAGGTGTTGGTTCGGGAGTTGGTTCAAGCGTTGCGGTTGGTGTGGGTGTTGGGACTATGGGAGATGGTGTTGGTGTAGAAATTAAAGGTTTAACTAACCCAACTGTTAAACTATACTCGCTTTCTGTAACTCCAGGCGCCGGACTAAGTTGAATCGTATATCTACCTGTAAATGGAAGCGTGCCTTGATATGATGCAACATTTCTTGCGGCCCCATCTACTGCTTCGCGGTTTGGCGCCAGTACCGTTAGCTCGATTTGACCTTGTTGAGCCAATGAAGCTGTTAGTTGCTGTCCCTCTTGACCTTGAAATGTGTATAAAACAGTTTGATTGGCGCCTAATTTACCTTGAACAGTAGCAAGACCAGAAGCGTCAAATCTCAACCTTTTACTAAATACAGCAGGTTCCGAGGTTGACGTTGGTGTTGGAGTTACCGTTGCGCTTTCACTAATTACAGGAGAAGGAAAAGTTTGCGGTGGTGTTTCTATTGGTGTTTGTGGTTTAGGCTGGTTACGAATTGAACTAACTAATGCCCAAGAACCAAATCCAGCTAGCACAACGACCGCAGCCCCAATAGCTCCAACTGCCAAAGGATTATCTAATACCGAATTATTGCTATTGGCAGGAGGAATAACTGGGTCGGGTCTGTTAGAAGCGCGTCCTTGGTACTCTTGTTCGATTGGTTGCGGTACTAGGTCTGGGCGCCGACCCACAGCAACAGTTTGTACGTTAGATAAATTATTAGCTCTGGGGTCTGGCTGTGTTGAACTATTTGTTAAACCATTTATAGAATCTAATGCTTGCTCAACATCGCGCGCGCACGGGTAACGCTCCCCAGGAATATACTTAAGCATTCGATTCAAAACTTGGGAAAAACGGGGATTGACTTTAGCAAAACGCTGCCAATTCCACAACGTCAAATTTTCATCATATAAATCTGCTGGTTCTTTGCCAGTTAACAAAACAATTGCGGTTACAGCTAAAGCATATAAATCACTATTAGGGTATGCTCTGCCAGTTTGCATTTGTTCACCAGGGGCATAACCCAACTTACCAACTGATGTCGCGTTAACAGTTCCACTTGGTGACTGTAACTTAGTCGCCAATTCTTTAACTACACCAAAATCTATTAGTACTGGTTTATTATCTAATTGACGTTGAATAATATTTTCTGGGGAGATATCACGATGAATAATACCGCGATTGTGTAAATGTTCGAGTACAGGTAATAAAGAGCGTATAATATAGACAACTTCATCCTCTGTAAAAGTACCTCCTCTCGCTTTGCGTTCTTCGAGTAAATCGCGATAAGTTTTACCAGCAACGTAATCTTGCACCAAAAATAGCCGCTGGTCTTGCTCGAATCGTTCGCGAAATTGTGGAATTTGGGGATGCTGAATTTGATAGAGAATTTCGGCTTCGCGTTGAAAAAGCTCTTGTGCTTTCTCCCAAGCGGAAGTTGTACCAGTAGCATTGGGAATTAATTCTTTTATTGCACAAGGTTCATTAAAACGTCGCTGGTCTTCTGCCAGATAGGTTCTACCAAACCCGCCCTGACCCAAAATATTGATTATTCGATAGCGATTTTGTAGGATAGTGCCAGCTGGAATGGGTGGTTGCATGGTGATGTTAATTTAAGAACGCCAATAAAAGCTTTATACGAGGATAAGCTATAAAGACAGACAGACGCACAACTAGCGTAAGTGCCGTAGACTTTAAACGGCTTGTGTAACTCTCAGATTGACAATTTTTACACTTACCATGAGTGTACTTCAGCAGAAAAATATGATTTTCCGCACTTCTTGGATATATTGTTAGATTTGCAACCCGAAATCAAGTATGTTGCGTCATCAATATTAGTTCTTGATACAAAATACTGCCTCGGTAACACTCAAGCAAAGTGATTTGCATTACATGTAAAAATCAGCATTGCATTTGATAAGAGGAGTTACAACAGTGTAAACAATTTGCGACGAATAGCATAGAATATTGTACTACCCCCTAGCTGCACTCTTCATAAGTGCTTTTGTCATTGCCGAAATAAAAACTGTACACAAAATTAATCCAATACTGATGCAAGAAGCTATAACTGAGGAGGATAGAGACGCAAGGAACATCGCGTCTCTACAGAAAAAAACAAAAATAGGTCTTATATCCAGACTTCATGTCTGTTAAGCTGTCAAAAAGGTAGTTTTACTATTTTAAGACTGAAAAACTTAATAGTTATGTTTTGCGGAGTCATACGTGAAAGTTTTCATCAAAACTTCAAACAACAGACTATTCATTTTTCAGCAACTTCCGCGTAGAAAAGCCAAATCTCTGATGATAAGATTGCCATGAATGCACATCGAGGAACTGCTGTGCTTAGTTCTGCAACTTTAAAAATGCAGCCAGCGCCAACAGGATTTACCGAAAGTAATCGTCTGCGGCTATTTTCTGGCTCTGCTAATTTACAACTTTCCCAAGAAGTTGCCCGCTATTTGGGCATGGATTTGGGACCGATGATTCGCAAACGCTTTGCGGATGGAGAACTATATGTCCAAATACAGGAATCGATACGGGGTTGTGATGTTTACCTCATCCAGCCTTGTTGCAATCCTGTCAACGACAACTTGATGGAACTCCTAATCATGATTGATGCTTGTCGTCGTGCTTCCGCGCGGCAAGTTACGGCAGTAATTCCGTACTATGGTTATGCACGCGCCGACCGTAAAACGGCAGGACGCGAATCAATCACAGCCAAATTGATTGCAAACCTAATTACGGAAGCAGGCGCCAATCGGGTTTTGGCGATGGACTTGCACTCTGCTCAAATTCAGGGTTATTTCGACATACCTCTCGACCATGTATACGGCTCACCAGTTCTTTTAGATTATCTGGTAAGCAAAAAACTTGAGGATTTAGTCGTAGTATCACCTGATACAGGTGGTGTAGCAAGAGCGCGCGCATTTGCGAAAAAGCTCAATGATGCCCCGTTGGCAATCATTGACAAACGTCGTCAAGCGCACAACGTCGCTGAAGTATTAAATGTAATCGGTGATGTAAAAGGCAAAACCGCCGTACTAGTCGATGACATGATAGACACCGGCGGTACCATCACCGAAGGCGCCAAACTGTTGCGCGAAGAAGGCGCGAGACAAGTATACGCTTGTGCGACCCATGCGGTGTTCTCACCACCAGCAATCGAGCGTTTATCAAGCGGACTATTTGAAGAAGTAATCGTCACCAATACAATACCGATGTTAGGCGCCGACACTTCTATGGAATCGCTTCGTAAACGCTTCCCACAACTCGTAGTTCTGTCAGTGGCGAATCTACTCGGAGAAACGATTTGGCGCATACACGAAGATAGCTCTGTAAGTAGTATGTTCCGATAACAGCCTTTTTGTATGTGAGCTAGCCTACAAAAAGGACAAAACGTTTTAATGCACAAAGAAAGTAAGGGCAATAACCTTGTTCTTACTTTTCCTTTTTTAATTATCTATGTAAAATTGTATAGAATTTATTCATAATTCATATTTGTTTACTTTTCTTTAAGTATGCCCATTACTGAGGCACAAATTATACAAAGCACCACTTGTGGAACAGGCATCTTGCCTGTTGATTCAATAAAATGAGGGGCTAACTTGCAACGGATACCGCCCACCCATATGGAACGGGCAAGGATGCCCATTCCACAAGATAGAGAATGTAATTCCTGTTAAACTTTACCTTCTCTGGGTTCTCTGTGTCTCTGTGGTAAAGAGAATTACTTATACTGCACAGGCATCTTGCCTGTGCTACAAGATTACATGCATGTTACAATGGATGGGTAATTAGGGGTTACTTTACTTTAATTTCAAAAAAGTATTGTCAAAGCAAACAATGGTGAAGTATTAAGGTTAGAATATAATTGTTAAGGCTTCTTTACAGAGTTACACAAAAATTCCGTATTCTGTTACTACAGCCGTGTAAACAATATCTGAAAACCCCCTCTTAAATTATTGGAACGCGCACTATGACGCTCCCTATCCGTAACGTCGCTATTATCGCCCACGTAGACCACGGCAAAACCACCTTGGTTGATGCCCTTTTGAGACAGTCCGGCATTTTCCGCGAAGGCGAAGACGTTCCGGACTGCGTTATGGACTCTAATGACCTAGAGCGCGAGCGTGGAATTACTATTCTTTCTAAAAATACAGCGGTTAAATATAAAGAGACGCTGATTAATATTGTTGATACTCCTGGACACGCGGACTTCGGTGGCGAAGTTGAGCGCGTACTTGGCATGGTTGATGGTTGTATCTTAATTGTGGATGCTAACGAAGGCCCAATGCCTCAAACTCGTTTCGTGTTGAAAAAAGCACTCGAAAAGGGTTTACGTCCTATTGTTGTTGTAAACAAGATTGACCGTCCTCAAGCTGAACCACACAGTGCTATTGACAAAGTTCTTGATTTGTTTTTAGAACTCGGCGCCGATGATGACCAGTGTGATTTTCCATACTTATTTGCTTCAGGTTTAGCTGGGTTTGCGAAAGATAAGTTAGAAGACGAATCTAAGGACATGGCGCCTTTGTTTAATGCGATATTGCGCCATGTTCCACCACCAGTAGGTGACGTTAACAAGCCGTTGCAGTTACAAGTTACAACTCTTGATTACTCTGAGTACTTAGGACGTATTGTTATCGGTCGTATCCATAACGGTACAATCCGTATGGGACAACAAGCCGCATTAATCAACGATAAAGGCGCCATCATCAAAGGTAAAATTAGCAAGTTGATGGGCTTTGAAGGTTTGCGTCGTGTGGACATGGAAGAAGCTTCTGCTGGTTACATTGTGGCGGTTGCTGGTTTTGCAGATGCTAACATTGGCGAAACAATTACCGACCCCAACGACCCACAAGCATTACCACTAATTAAAGTAGACGAACCTACTTTACAAATGACTTTCTGGGTAAACGATTCACCATTTGCAGGTCAAGAAGGTAAGTTAGTAACATCGCGTCAAGTTAGAGACAGACTGATGCGCGAACTTGAAACCAACGTAGCTTTGCGCGTAGAAGAAACAGATTCTCCTGATAAATTCCTCGTTTCTGGACGTGGGGAATTACACTTGGGTATCTTAATTGAAACAATGCGTCGTGAAGGTTACGAGTTCCAAGTTTCTCAGCCACAAGTAATTTACCGCGAAGTTAACGGTCAACCTTGCGAACCATATGAACTTTTAGTATTAGACGTTCCTCAAGAAGCAGTTGGTAGCTGTATTGAACGTTTGGGACAACGTAAAGGCGAAATGCAAGACATGCAACCAGGTAACGGTGGACGTACCCAACTTGACTTTGTAATTCCCGCACGTGGTTTAATTGGTTTCCGTGGTGAGTTCATGCGGATGACTCGTGGTGAAGGTATCATGAACCACAGTTTCTTAGAATATCGCGGCTTAAGTGGTGACATTGAAGCACGTAACAAAGGTGTACTTATCTCGTTTGAAGAAGGTGTATCAACCTTCTACGCAATGAAGAACGCAGAAGACAGAGGCACATTCTTTATTACTCCCGGCATTAAAGTATACAAAGGCATGATAGTCGGAGAACATAACCGTCCTCAAGACTTAGAACTCAACGTTTGTAAAACCAAGCAGTTAACCAACCACCGTGCTTCTGGTGGCGATGAACTAGTACAATTACAGGCGCCTGTTGAAATGAGTTTAGAGCGCGCGCTCGAATACATTGGTCCAGACGAACTTGTAGAAGTAACTCCTCAATCAATTCGTTTACGCAAAATGGCAAAGAAGCTCGCAGGTAGACGGTAAAAAGTTAGGAGTTATAAGTTAGGAGTTAGGAATAATTTTTAACTTGTAACTTCAGGCGTAAGGTGGGCACTGCCCACCCTACTGTGAGTGATTTTTTTAATAATTGATTCAATATCGTAATATTTATAGTAGAGACGTTATTTATAACGTCTCTATTTTATTTTTATTAAAAAGGTTATAAATATGACCAAAGTTTTAGAAGATGCCGCCCATGTATAGAACGGGCAAGGATGCCCATTCCACAAGAATGGTTAATTCCACAAGAATGGTTAATTCCACAAGAATGGTTAA
>ERZ1066124.91-NODE-91-length-86883-cov-25.501670_pt1 | contig 86883 bp, 80 predicted proteins | sample MGYA00382771_ERZ1066124 | MGnify/ENA primary metagenome ERZ1066124 (study PRJEB33369, sample SAMEA5778354) | biofilm metagenome | biome: Industrial cooling water; feature: Water cooling tower basin; material: Biofilm | place: United Arab Emirates | collected... | reverse complement strand
TGAAGTAACATATATCAAGATGAAGTAACATATATCAAGATGAAGTAACATATATCAAGATGAAGTAACATATATATTGTTGCAGCAGGGTATAATTGTGTCTACGCTCAAAGAAGGTAAGGAAAGACGCTACTATTTAGACTGGCTAAGAATTGTAGCAACTTTACTACTGATTCCTTACCATAGCGCGCTTATTTTTAAACCTCATGTTATATATTCTTATTATCTTGAGAATAGTACTACTCATCCCGGCTTTGAGCTTTTTATCAGATTTGTTAATCAGTGGTTTATGCCACTATTCTTTTTTATCGCTGGCGCCGCAGCAAAGTATTCTTTAGATAGTAGAAGTAAGCAAGAATATTGTTTTGAACGGTTAAAGCGATTATTGATACCGTTTTTATTTGGTATATTTGTATTGCTCCCACCCATTGGTTATTTTACATTCCTTAATCACCATCAGAATGTCAAGATATCATTTTTGCAGTATTACCCGCTTTTTTTCAAGATTGATTATAAACATATTAATGGTTTTACTGGTACATTTACACCTGGACACTTCTGGTTTATTCTGTATCTGATTGGCTTTTCTTTTATTCTTCTACCTTTCTCTGACTATTTAAAGACAAGCAACGGTCAGAATTTGATAAAAGCCATAACCTCTTTATCACACCAACCGAAAGTCATAATTTTTTTATATGTAATTCCATTGACTTTAGCAAGAATGACTTGCTTAGTATATTACAATCCTATTTACTATTTTCTATTTTTCATACTCGGCTATTTATTTATATTTAATCAGCAGATTGAAATCATAATTGAGCAAAATAATACAATTGCATTGAGTTTTGTTTTGACATTAACGATATTTTTATCATTTTTGGATATTAGCGAGTTTCACTTAGTTTATAACTTTACTCTTATAAATGTGTTAATTCAACTAATTTTGAGCATAAATAGTTTTTGTTGGTTAATTGTTTTATTAAATTTCGCTAAACAATACCTGAATTGGAGTAATCGATTTGTTGTTTATTTCAATCAAGCGTCTTATCCAGTTTATATAGTTCATATGAATTTTATTATTATTATTGGCTTTTATACGGTTCAATGGGATATAAATATAATATTTAAGTTTATGTTTGTTACTTTCGCTTCATTCTTGAGTATTCTAATTTTTTATGAATCAATTAAACGTTTTAATTTAATGCGCTTCTTGTTTGGGATAAAGTTTAATTAATCAATTCTTAACTCATGGTATTGGAATCAACCTAAGTGTTTGAGAATTGCGACTGGATGCTCATAACTTTGCTCTGTTGATGAGAAAGTTTTTACCTTTATACTCTAATAATAAGATTTGTATAACTTTGGCTGAAGAACGAATTTTATAGGAATTATTCCAATCATTCCGCGTAATTTGGCAAGTTGCAGCAGATGGAATTAAACTAGAAAATCAAAGATTGCCATAATCAACATAATGTAATTTCATACAAGCTTTATAAATATTTTGCATAATTCACACTTACTTTAAAAAGTCTGTGTTAGTGTTAACTACAGGAATAAATGTAAACTCGCTACTATTCAAGGGCACAAAGGTAGCTCAAAGGTCTGACCCACCGTGATTGCTATGATTATACTAACAGCCTCTGAAAACTACATACAGCAAAGGCGCCATCGAAACCGGGGGAGTGCTTATATATTTGCGCCAATGGTAAACTTCAACGTACTGGCTGAAGTAGGCGAAACTCCACCTTAGTAATTTTGACATAATTAAAGTTCTCAGATACTCATTTAAATGTAGCTTTTTTAACATCTTTGTTCATCAAGTTGCTAATTGCTACTTGAAATATCTGACTTGATAATTAGGAAGTTTGACACTGAAAGTGATTTGTAATTGAAAAATGTATGTCTAACGGGTCTATATAGATATACTTGTATTCAAATTTACGAATTTTACTGATACTGATAACACTTTTGTATAAGTTTGTTTTTTGTGCTTGCATATAATAATTTTGCTAGTATTAAATTACTATACGAGAGCTAAAATTCACGCAATTAACTAGTGATAGCATTAGTGCTATTAAGGATTAGCTGATAGCAATTTGTTAGCAAGTTGTCAAAATCAAATCAGTATATTCAGTGTGTGACTAACTTAAGAATTAAGTTAAGTACATTTATAAGTGATTTTTGTACTACTCAATGAGTTTATTGCAAATCAAATATATATAGATACTGGCAATTTTTATACAAGTATCTAGTGCTTTTGTGGCAAATTTTGAATTTGACCGAGATTTGCCAAGAGTAGTAAAAATAAATCAAATAATTAAGAACAAAAGAGTTATATATTTGCAAATAAGGTTTAGTAAATGTGGGTTTTATGATATATCATAATCAAACAATAATTGAACGATTGAAAGAACTAGTACTAACTAATCTTTTTGGTAAAATTCCAACTCACTGCTTAGGTTTAGAAATACGGAATTTTATTTATAAGAGTCTTTTTAAGCGAATTGATAATTCAGTTTACATTGAAGAAGGCGCCTATTTTTTTGGTACTAGATGCATTGAAATTGGTAAATTTGTACATATTTTTAAAGAAGTTTGTATTGATGGCAGGGGCATAGATAACCATATTGATATAAGAGATGGAGTTATTTTGAATAAAGGAGTTAATATTAGGGCACTAGATGCTACTGATATTTACATTGATGAACGTACATTCATTGGTAATGATGTTTATGTAATTGGGCTAGGAAATATCAAAATTGGTCAAGATTGTGTTATAGGGGATAATTCCGGAATATTTGCTTCCAGAAATATTTTTAACAATATCAATCAAAATATTCCGAATAATGATATGACTCGCAAAGGAATTGTGATTGAAGATAATTGTTGGCTTGGTCACGGAGTAACGATTCTAAACGGAGTTACTATTGGTAAAGGTAGCATTATAGGCGCCAATTCAGTTGTTGCCGAAGATATTCCACCCTACTCGAATGTAGCAGGTATACCAGCAAGAGTGATTAAAAGCAAACAAAAAGATTAAGATAAGTTTTCGGAAAAATGAGTTATTTAAATGCATTTTAAGAGGTAGTCTACACAGCAAATCAAGAATTGACTTTATCAAGTACAAATGGAACTAAACACATTATGAATCAATCATAATAAATTCATCTTAAAGATTACCGTATAAGTTTTTTAGCGAGGAAAATATATGAATGTCTACTTTCCAAAATCAAGTAGTATAAATGAATGGACTGAGTGGCACCTAACTCCTGACGGATGGAAAAAAGGCACTTCTTCGCGTGAAGATAACCCCCAATTAATAGAAGTAGAACCACCAGAAAATAGAGTATTGACATGTCGATATCATGAAAATAGAACCATTAATTCCACTTGGTTACAAAAGCACATTCTTGAGATTTGGAGAGACTCAGGCTGCAAAATAATTGATGAACTGTTAGAAAAGTTTGCTGGTTGCCCAGAAAGTCTTTAATAAAATTATTAGATGAGCGTAAAGATGTATGTTGTATCTACCTGACTAGCTACCAATTCGTTGGAAAATTAATCAATGAATAAACCTATAGAAAAATTGTCTCGGTTGCGTCTCCATTATTTAGATGGTTTACGTGGACTTGCTGCTTTATATGTAGTACTTGTCCATATTGAGGCAAAACTTATTGCCCCTTACTCAGTTTAAGTAGGTGTTCTTGCGCGTGTAATTAAAAAGCGGGTATTGAAAAATGTAGAGACGCAATTAATGTAACCGTTCGTAAGGCGCCTCTACAATTTATATTTGAGCAGAAGACAAAAGTTTCTTCTCTCAATTGTTTGTTGAGCCTATCTTTTAAATCTATTTGGGTTAAGACGGGTGCCTGGTTGCTGTCTCGTGTTTGGTTGACGCCCAATTTTGGCGCCGTTTCTCAATCCTTGTCCGGTACCACCATCTGCTCTATCTAAAAATGGTTTTAAAGCAATTGGAGATTTTGGAGAACGATTATTACTAATACTTCTACCGTTATTTCCACCCACGATAGTACGATAAATCTGTTCGATTTGATTACCATTTCTATCACGATATGTATTGATAGCGGTTGTTTGTTGTCCGTCGTCGGCAGATGCTAAGTTTTCAAATACACTGTTACGAACAATATAGGGGTCTTTGTCACGTGGTACGGTGAAAACAATACGGCAAGAAGGGTTTGCTTCAGTAGTAACACATACAACATTTTCTCCATTCATTACACTTGTTTGGAGTTCGAGCAGACCGTCACCACGGTATGATTCTAAACGTTGAGCTATAGCTTGGCAGCGACGTGCGGTATCCCAACCACCACCCAAAGTGCGAGGAGTTGCCCAAGCAAAATATTGTCCTGGTTGGCTTTGCGGTTGATACATCACAGTATTTTGACCATTAAACTGTTGACAAACAAACCGTGCGCTTGTGTTTACAGAACCTCCGGATGGATATCTGTCGCCAGAGTAAACAGAGGAATCAGTCGAACCACCAACACTACCACCACTACCTGTTGTGGGTACTACGACATCACCATTGCCATTATACTGAGCTAATGCAGGTAAACTTCCTGCAAACAAAGATAAACCAAAAGCTCCAAACACCAAAAATTTAATAGAATGCTTAGACATAAGTCACCTTATAAAGGGAATATTACTAGATTGATAAATTAACTGACGCATGATTTCTGATTTTGATTCTGAGAAGTGTCAAATTTTCATGAAGGAACCTGAAACCCCCTAAAACGTCTATTTTACGCTCAGAAGTTAATTTATTTCTACCGCGCGGTATAGGTACATTTGCAGCATTGCGTTTAATAATGTTAATGAAACAATAGAATCATAGAAACCGGGTTTCTTTGAGATAATATATGAATTTATTATTATTGCTAACTGTATTTGCTTAGTTTGAATGACGACTTGAATTAAAATACACTTTTAGAATATGAACATTAAAACTAAACAACAAACTGATTTGAGCATTCAAGATACGGAAGCACCAGAACATGTATTAAAAAATATAGAGGCAATTATCGCTCTTCATGCTCATTACGAAGAAAGTGTTCCAACTCATCAACGTATTTTAGAAAAAATTGCCGCTACCTTTGGTAAAGCGTGGTTTCTATATGCCGAAATTATTTTTTTTACTGCTTGGGGTATTTGTAGTCATCTGGCAGATATCGGTGCTTTAACATGGGAATTTCCTAGATTCGATTTACACGAACAAGGAATTGATGTTGCTTCACTCTTAATTTCCACAGGTGTACTGATATATCAAGCTCGTCAAGAAGAAATGAGTACTAAAAACTCTCATTTAATGTTACAACTTAATCTACTTACAGAGCAAAAAGTTGCCAAGCTAATTGCATTAGTGGAAGAGTTACGAAGTGACTTACCTAACGTGCAAAACCGTCATGACCCAGAAGCTGAGGTAATGCAGCAAAGAACCGATCCCCAAGTTGTTTTAGATATTTTGCAAGAAAACCTCAAACAAGTAGTTGTTACTGAACCTGAAGTTGTTGAGGTGGAATAATTTATTACCACAGAGATACAGAGTACACAGAGGGTTTAATAAGTTTCAATCAATTGAATTGGTGCGTGACGCTATAAGTGTTATCATTACGATGAAGTTTTTTCATGGCACCACACACCCTACGTTATACTAATAACGGATTGTAACTTTACTTTTAAATAAAATTAAAATCTTTTAAGATGCTACCCTACCATAAGCGGATATCCTACCAGTAGAGGGAAAACTCCGTTTACGGATAACGGGAAAACTTTGTTTACCTTTACGCTCCTCAGGATGACACGAGATGCTACCCTGCGGGAAAACTGCGTTAACGTTCCTCAGCATGACACGAGATGCATAGACATATACATACACGATTGAAGTAAGATTTTTCGGAAAAGAACCCAAAGAAGGAATTTCAAGGTCCCGCGCTTATGATACGTTGGATTTACGCACGCACTTTTTGATTAACATTACGACTGGAGAACATCCTTGGGTATCGAACTACGCAGTTTTGTATTTCTCGACAACTTACAACCGCAACATGCAGCATACATAGGAACTGTTGCCCAAGGTTTCTTGCCATTACCAGGGGACACATCGCTATGGATTGAAATTTCTCCTGGCATAGAAATTAATCGCATTACCGATGTCGCATTAAAATCTGCTTCAGTGCGTCCAGGGGTGCAAGTAGTTGAGAGATTATATGGTTTACTCGAAGTTCATTCGGGTTCGCAGGGTGAAACACGCGCTGCGGGTCAAGCTATTTTAGCCTTTTTAGGAGTTAAGCGCGAAGAATGTATTAAACCGCGTGTAGTCTCCAGCCAAATTATTCGTAATATCGATGCTTACCAAACCCAGCTTATCAACCGTACTCGTAGAGGACAATTACTATTAGCAGGGGAAACACTGTATGTTCTCGAAGTCGAACCAGCAGCTTACGCAGCACTGGCAGCAAACGAAGCAGAGAAAGCAGCATCCATCAATATTTTAGAAGTCCAAGCAGTAGGTAGTTTTGGGCGCCTATACCTAGGAGGGCAAGAACGCGATATTCTAGCAGGAGCAGCTGGCGCCAAAGCCGCCATCGAAAGTGTAGCAGGTAGAACCCAAACCATTGGTCGTCAAGAATGATGATACCGTAAACCCCGCCCCCCAACCCCCGCAAACAGCAATTAGGATTATTAAACTATGGCAAATTTCGAGCATCTGACTTTACTAAGAGCAGGTGCATTAACCTGGGTAAAATGGAGACAACAAAATTCTGATATAGAACCAGATTTAAGTCTAGCGAACCTAAATGGCGCCCAACTTGCAAATTCCAACTTAAGCTATGCAAACCTCATTGGCGCCGACTTAAGCAACTCAAACCTGAGAAATGCTTTAATGTTAAATACAAACTTGATAGCCACAAACTTACAAAACGCTAATCTTAGAGATGCGGATTTAAGCGAAGCGAATTTAAAACGCGCAAATCTGATAAATGCCAATTTAATTTCAGCAAACTGTATCTCAGCAGATTTAAGTGAAGCCAACTTATATGAAGCAGAAGCAATAGGAGTATATTTTTACAAAGCAAATTTTTATAAAGCGAATCTCCAAAATGCTCACCTCGGTCACGCTTTATTATCGCGCGCAAATCTCAGCACAGCTAACTTAAACAGTGCTGACCTAAGACGAACAAATCTAAGTGGAGCGAATTTAGCTTTCTCGAACCTTGAAAAAGCTAACTTAAGTAATGCAAATCTAAAAGGAGTTAATTTTAAAGGAGCAAATTTAGTTAATGCAAACCTGAAAAATGCAAATTTGAAACTCGCTATTAATTTATCTATTCATCAAATTCAATCCGCGCTTAACTGGGAAAACGCAGACTATGATGAAGAATTTATAAATAAAATAACTAAGCAACTAAAAAAGGTTGATTATTAACTTTTCGGCGTTTATACTTACGTAGTAATTTGGTTGCATCTTCTGCGGAAATAGCACTACTAAATAAGAATCCTTGCATTAATTCGCAGTCAAGAATTTGTAATAGTCTTCGCTGTTCCTCAGTTTCAACTCCTTCAGCAACTACATCCATATGTAAACCATGTGCTAAAGCAATTATAGCAGTGGTAATTGCAGCATCATGCGTGTTTGTCGCTAAATCACGCACAAAAGACTTGTCGATTTTTAGAGTATGTATTGGAAAATTTTTAAGATACGCTAGCGAACAATACCCAGTCCCAAAATCATCTATAGATATAGACACACCCATGCGATGCAAATCATTTAATATGTCTTTTGTTAAATCCATATTTTGCATGGCAATACCTTCAGTTATCTCTAATTCTAAACACTCTGGCGCCAATTCGGTTTCTATAAGTATTTGCTGCACCATATCTACTAAATTTGGTTGCTGAAATTGACGTGCAGATAAATTTACTGCTACCGAAAGCGATGGTATTGCCAAAGCTTTCTGCCAATACTTAGTTTGAATACAAGCAGTCCGAAGCACCCATTCGCCAATTGGTATAATTTGTCCTGTTTCCTCAGCTAATGGAATAAACTTGGTTGGAGAAATAGCTCCTAACCCACTATGCTCCCAACGTAGCAAAGCTTCCATTTTAGTAATTTTACCAGTAGTAATATTTACTTGCGGTTGATAATAAACAGAAAATTCTTCCTTCTCTAACGCATAATATAAACTATTCTCTAATATAAATAGCTCTGTAGTTTGCGTAGTAATACCAGAATTGTAAAACTGATATTTATTTCTACCCTGAGATTTTGCACGATTTAATGCAGCATCAGCATGTTTAATTAAAGTTTCTGCATCATCACCGTGTAAAGGATAAAGCGCAGTTCCAATACTGGCACTAACGTGTAGTTGATTACCTTGTATATCAAATGTAGGGTTTAAAGCTGCTAATATCCGCTCTTGTATATTTACAGCATCTTTGACATCACGAATTTTAGGCAAAAGTATAGTAAACTCGTCACCACCCCAACGAGCAATAATATCTCCTTCTCGTAAACACTGCGTTAAACGTTGAGTAACACTTTTGAGTAACTGGTCACCAACTGCATGACCTAATGTATCGTTAATCGTTTTAAAACGGTCTAAATCTAAAAAACATACAGCAAGCTTTTCTTGATTCTCACTAGCTTGTTTCAAAGCCAAGACCAATAACTCATTAAATAAGACGCGATTGGGTAAATCAGTTAATAAATCGTGTAAAGATTGATGACGAATTTTTGCTTCCGCAGTTTTTTGTGCAGTGATATCACGGAAACTCCATACTCTACCGACAATTTTGCCACCTACATACTGAGGTTGTGAATACCGCTCAAAAATTCTACCGTCTTTGAAGGTAATCGCGTCATAAACTTGTGAAGAAGGAAGCGCGCACAATTTTCTGATTGTCGCAACATAATCTTTCGGGTCTTCTAACTGACTAAGTGCAGCTTTCAGAGCTTCTCGATCTGAACCAGAAGTAAGGAGAGCTTCAGAAATTCCCCACATTTGCACAAACTTCTGATTGAATCCTGTGATTTGTCCGTCATTATCTACAACCAAGATACCATCCGCCGTTGACTCCAAAGTTGCTTGGTGTAACGAACGTGATTTCTCTAACTCTATTTGTATCTGATTAAAACGATTATCACATACAGAGTCAATAGGCAACGTTTTTAAAGGTGAAAAAGTCTCATGAGTTTCTGATTCTTTGTCGTTATTGGCAAGACTTGCAAAAGCTATACCTTGTGGTTGCAAGCTTTTTGACCTTGGCAACAGCAATAATGGAAACAAGAGCGAGACTATTTTTGCTTTTAAGTGAGCAAGTAAACCAACCATTAAGCACATCATGGTAGCCGCTACTATAGTAAAACATTAGGTTTTGATATTTTTGGCGTTATTTAAATCATTTTTGGTTCTTTAATACTTAATACTCCCTAATCATGGCGCCTTCCCACAATAATTTTGGTTAAACCAATTAAGGAGAATGAGAATAGAAACCGAGATGAGAGAGTCAAAGCAAGTGAAACACCTTTTTTATTAACACTAACATGAGACTAACAAAAACTTATACACATGTATAGGTTGAAACTACTTAACGTACACAGGCGCCATCTAGGGAATCATGCTTACACTGTATGAATACTAGTGTTTCAGATGATTAGACGCGCTTGAAAGAGGTGGTATCAATTGCCAAGGAATGATGAATTTTTAACTAATAGTAGTTCTTATAAAAATTCGATGAAGAATAAGTAGAAATAATATTAGGTGTGATGGAGGTACTGCGGGGTACAATACTTGGCAAACAGCAAGCTAATATTTTTGGTTAAGTGAGTAAAAACAATGGCAGAAACTAAAATTGGCATAATAGGTGGTAGCGGTCTATACAAAATGGACGCATTAAAAGAAGTTGAAGAGGTGCAAATTGATACACCATTCGGTTTACCATCAGACGCATTGATTTTAGGAAAGCTTGACGGTACACAAGTTGCATTTCTTGCGCGTCACGGTCGGAACCACACATTATTGCCAACAGAGTTACCATTTCGTGCCAACATCTACGCGATGAAAAAGCTTGGTGTTGAGTATATAATCTCAGCGAGTGCGGTAGGTTCATTGAAAGAAGAAGTAAAACCATTAGATATGGTGGTTCCAGACCAGTTTATAGACAGAACAAGAAATCGAGTATCTACATTCTTCGGTGAGGGTATTGTTGCACACATTACATTCGGTGACCCTGTTTGTCAACATCTAGCTAAAATTGTTAGTGATTCGATTACTGCTTCAAACTTAGCTGATGTAACTTTGCACAGTGGTGGTACTTATGTTTGCATGGAAGGGCCAGCATTTTCAACAAAAGCGGAATCAAATCTTTATCGTAGTTGGGGCGCCACGGTAATAGGAATGACGAATTTACAAGAAGCAAAACTAGCGCGCGAAGCAGAAATTGCGTATGCGACAATGGCATTAGTAACAGACTACGATTGTTGGCATCCAGACCACGACAGCGTAACAGTAGAGATGGTGGTAGCAAACTTACAGCGCAACGCTGTCAACGCACAAAAAGTTATTACAGAAGCAGTACGGCGCCTAAGTGAGTCCGCTATTGTGAGTGAAGCGCATTCAGCATTGAAATATGCAATTTTAACTTCGTTAGATCAAATACCAGATGCAACAAAGCAAAAGCTAGAATTAATTTTAAAAAAATACATGTGAAAGAGCTGGTAATAAGCACTTCAGTGCTTAAAACAATTATTGGGCTTGAAAAACAAAACTAAAACTTGCCCAATTATTAACATTCCATACGTAAGCATCACTCGTATCTTTTTTGTCTTTATATGCATCATGTAAATCTTGCAAAAGCGCAACTGCAACTTCGCTAGGATTCGATACAGGCACAATTCGCTGTTGCTCTACTCTTGCCACTTTTGTTACTGATAGTGCAGCAAGGGTTTGAGTGAAAGGCGCCGTGCTAAGAATTAGCTGAACTTCAATAGAGTCGCTAAGTCCTTGTATAATCCACTCAAAGCCTGGGTTAGTTTGGGGAACGGTAGTAGTGGCACCAGGTTCAATAGTGATATTTTGCAGTGATGGTAATGGTGGTGCATCTTCACTCTTGTTGTGCCAAGCGTATAATGCAAAGGCATTTTTGCTACTATCTAACCCTAGCAGCATTAAATAAAGAGTTTGATTCGATTTATTTTCAACTTTATATTGAATACGATTCCCTATAGAAAGTTTGTTTAATTCCATCGTCGTCGTTGTCGTTGTCGTTGTAAGCACTTTAGTGCTAAACGCTCGACCTCTAAAACTTTCCCTAATCATTATTGGTTGCGAACTGGCGCCAGCGTGAGAAGCTACTACTGTTTCGAGTGTAACTTTGACATTTAGCAGTGATGAAGCTTCGTTTTCGGTAATGCGCCATAATTTTGCGGCAAGTAAAGTTTGTAATTTTGGCGCCAGTCTTTGCGCTGCAACTTTTACCGCTTCTCCAACCTCACCCGATGTGTTGGCAATTAATTCTCCACTAAGGCTAAATAAACCATAACGACTAGATGATACCATTGCACCAGTTTCTTGAGGTTTATCTAGCAATTTACCAAATATATAATCTGTGGGTTGTTCTGCGGCTGTACTCGAAATATGATTGAGTGTTGCAAAAGCACTAGTTGCGTCAACACGTTCGATACGTTCTAATTTATCTAATCCTATATTAAGGTGGATGTTTTTTGGAATAACGCGCACCACTTCTTGAATTAATTGTCCAACCTGTAAACTAATTGAAGTTTCTGTACTAGAGTCAGTACGAAGTGAAGCTTTTGCCGTTAACCCAGAGCGTACACGCAATACCAAATTTGGTGATGAAGCTGAATTTGAGATCACAGCAAACCTAGAGTTGGCGCCCATATATTCTAGTACATGTGCTGGTACACCTCCCAACCAAAGCTGTACTGCTTTACCATCTTCTTCTACACTAGTAATAGCACCTTCGGCGCCACCTGAATATTCTGACTGAATATTAATATCGGCGCCTATACCGAAATTACTGGCAAATGTCCCTAACTGCTGAATTTTTTTACTGTTTATTAAAGTTGACTGTTGATTGCTGCCTAGTTGCTGTACGGTTGAATTAACTTTTTGCAAACCGAATTGCACTGTAGTTGTTAAGCTATTTTCCCAAAGGTATTGCGTCAAAGCATAAGTAAATAAACCAGTACTAAACCCTGACATTTGTAGCTCTCTAGCTGACTGATTAGGGTTTGAGGTTGCAGATAATATTAAAGCAGGAGGTGTGGTAATTGCTTGACTTTTAAGTTGTTTTTGGTACTCTAATTCATCGTTAGCGATATTAATATTATCAGGTATTTTAACCGTGCGAACTTTTAAACCACAATTTTTGCTGTGATTAATATTATAACCAGTATCAAGTACAGCAATTACATTTTCTGTTTTGAGTGCGTGTAAAATTAGTTGCAGTGTTTCTTCTAATAAATAATTAGCTTCACCTTTCTTTTCAAGACTATCGTCAAATAATATCAGTGCTTTTTGTGACTTAACATAAGTCGAGTAACCACTGAAGTGAAAATAAACTACATCACCAGGTTGAACTTGACTGTTCAAATCATTAAAAGCTTTCTGAATTAAACTCTTACTAGCTTGCTCATCAGTTAAACATAAAATATCAGACAGTTGAAAACCAAAGCGATGAATTAAGAGTTGCTTTTGTAATTCGACATCTGTCAAGCAGCCATTCAAAGTCGGAAACTGAGAGTAGTTATTAATGCCTACCAGCAAAGCCAACTTACGCGAACTTGTTTGAGCCAAAGCTTGATAGTAATTATTTCCCAAACTCAGCCACTCAGCTTCAGTTATTCCCAATACTGCGAGAAAGCCGCCAATATGCTGCAAAAAAGTTCGCCGTTTCATCATTCGACACCTCAGCCCCATTCTATATCAGATAACAGATTAAAGGGCTAAAATCCTGATTGTAAAGCTTCAGCAAATACTGTTTTTTAAAAATAAATACTGTATGTAGGAAAGGGTAAAGGGTAAAAAAGACCTTTCCCCTTCACCCTTTAAACATTTACCAGGACTTGCATTGCTCTAGCTAGCTCCGCAGCAACTTCTGGACGCGAAAACTCAGGTGGTGGTAATTCTCCACGACGTAACATTTCTCTGACTTTTGTACCTGACAGGTGAACTCGTTCGCTGGGAGTGCTGGGACTTGTTTTGGTTGTCGCCATTTGCTTTGTACGCAAACAATAAAAAGCATGTTCAAACATCATTGGGGTAATGCCAAGTTCTTTAGGTTTGAACTCTTCAAAAATATACTGTGCATCGTAGGTACCGTAATAGTCACCAACTCCTGCATGGTCGCGTCCAACGATAAAGTGGGTACAACCATAGTTTTTGCGAATTAAAGCATGGAATATTGCTTCTCTAGGACCTGCGTAGCGCATTGCTGCTGGGTTAATTGCTAAAATCACTCTGTCTTTGGGGTAGTGATTTTCGAGCAAAATTTCGTAGCAACGCATCCGCACGTCAGCGGGGATATCATCTTCTTTCGTTGCTCCCACTAGAGGATGCAGAAACAAACCATCTACAGTTTCCATTGCACACTTTTGAATATATTCGTGTGCGCGGTGGATAGGGTTACGAGTTTGAAAACCAACAATAGTTCGCCAACCTTTTTCTAAGAACATTTGGCGTGATGCTGCTGGGTCTATTTGATATTTTGGAAATAATGGGTGAGCATTCCGTTCTAAAAGCCACACATCCCCAGCTAAATGTACTGGGTCTTGGCTGTACAGAACTTTTACACCTGGGTGCTTTTCATCATCAGTACGGTAGACTTTAATAGCTTCGCGTTCTTTGTTATAAGTATATTTTTCGGTTAGTAGCAATACACCAATATACTTACCTTCGCGGTTATCTAAACGAATATAGCTGCCCTCAGTTAAAGACGCAGCAACTTCTTCTGATACTGATAATGTTACTGGAATTGACCAAGCGGCGCCCGATTCAAGCCGCATGTTATCAACAACACTGTTATAGTCTGCTTGGTTTAAAAATCCTGTTAGCGGACTAAAACCGCCAATGGCTATCATTTCCAAGTCAGACACCGCACGCTCGTCGAGTTGGACTCGTGGTAAATAATCAGCCTTTGAAAGAAATTCTTCTTTCTGTGCAGGAGTGGCTCGGCGGTTAACCAACTCTCCACCGTGGGGGGCAATGGCTTGTTTCTGGTAGCTCAACTTAGTTCCTTCTTTCCTGTGTAATGCGATGATATCAGCTCATTTACTAACTTATCATTTTGCCTACCCAAGAGAGAAAAATATTATAAACCTTTGATCCCCCCTGCCCCCCTTATTAAGGGGGGTTAAGAAGCGTCTCTCTTGTTCCCCCCTAAGGGGGGTTAGGGGGGATTAAATTTAAACTTCAGCTACTACAGCTTCTTCTTCTCTCTCAATGAACATTTGTACGCGCGCGCGATAATCTCTGAGAGTGCTATCTACCCAGTCGCGGTCATTGCTATTGATATAAAGATGTACTAAAGGTTCTGACGCATCAGGTAGTACTAATATCCAGCTATCATCGTAAGGTTGACAGATTTTTACACCGTCAATAAGTTCTAGGTTTTGTGCTGGGTGAGTTTCGACTAAATACCGCATCAAGGCGCCTTTAACAGTCCAAGGACAGCGAACCGTATAAGTTTTGTGGATAACACGGGGTAATTCCGAACGTACCGATGCTAACGAACGTTCTTGAATTGTCAGCATTTCAATGATTTTGGCAATACAGAACATGGCGTCAAAACCAGGATGTAGTTCAGGGAAAATAAAGCCTGTATCGCCACTGCCACCGAGCATAACATTTGGATTTTTGTTACATGCTTCCATTAACGCTGTTGGGTTAGCTTTGGTGCGAATAACTTTACCGTCATGGCGCCGAGCTATTTGTTCAACGGCGCTCGAAGCATGAACAGGAACTACAACGGCGCCGCGTGGATGTGAGGTTAACACCATGTCAACCATTAGCGCGGTTAATATTTCACCACGGATAGGCATTCCAGACTCATCAACTAAAATTAGCTGTTCACCGTTTGCTGATACTTGAATACCAAAGTTAGCTTTTAAAGCTTCGACAACATGTCCTAACTGCGTTAACAATGCTTCGCGGTTCATTGCCGACATTGCGCTTTTGTTCAAACTCGCATTTAGTACTACTGCATCGGCGCCAAATTGGTCGAGCATTTGGGGTAGTACTGCACCAGACACTGCGTAAACATAGTCAATTACAACTTTGGCTCGACTATTACGAATTGTGTCAATATGTAGAAATTTTTCAAAAGCCATACAATAAATGTCAGCAACTTGGCTAGGGTATGCCACATCCCCAACTTCGTGAATTAGGGCACGTCGCATATCTTCCTTAAAAAATGCCCCTTCAATTTTCTTTTCTTTGGGTTTAGAAAGGTTGATACCTTTATCATCCATAAATTCAATTAGGATGTAGTCCGCACGGTCGGGGTGTACGCGCACATGAATACCACCTGCTACACCCATTGTAGGAATAACAGTGCGTGTAATTGGAATAGCGGTTGCATCAAGGTTTTGAATGTCAATACCTACCGACATTAAGCCCGCAATTAATGACCGTGTTACCATGCGTGAAATGTTACGTTGGTCACGCGATACTGTGACTTTTGAACCAGGTTTGAGTGTAGAACCGTATGCGGCGCCTAACTTGACGGCAAATTCAGGGGTTATATCAATATTTGCTAACCCTTGAACTCCACGCTGTCCGAATAAATTGCGCTGTGCAGTGTTGCCCCAAATTAAATTCAGATTTAAAGTGGCGCCTGATTCAATTTTTTTACTGGGCCAAACTCTAACAAACGGGCTAATTTGTGCCTCTTCTCCAACAGTCGATAGCGAACCTACCACTGCCCCTTCGAGTACATGGGCGCGACGGTCTACTCGTGTTCCTCGTGCTATTACGCAGGCACTTAAGTGAGCTTCATCACCAAGTATTGCGCCATTCCAGACAATTGGACGTTTGAGACTAGCATCGGCGCCGATTGTGACATTATCACCAACTACTGAACCAGCCTCTATTTGAACGCGGGCGCCAATTCGGCAATTATCACCAATAACTACAGGAGGCTCAATTTTAGCAGATTGGTCAATGTAAGTATTTTGACCGACCCATAATCCAGGTGATACTTCGTTATAAGCAACATCTAATTTGACTTTACGGTCAAGTGCATCGTACTGTGACTCACGATAAGCATCTAAGTGACCGACATCGCACCAATACCCTTGGGCAATGTAACCATACATCGGTTCACCCTTTGCTAGAAGTAAAGGAAATAAAAATGAAGAGAAATCAGATTCGGTATTCTCTGGCAAATAATCTAAAACTTCTGGCTCTAGAATATATGTACCAGTATTAACAGTATCGGAAAAAATTTCGCTCGTCGAAGGTTTTTCTAAAAATCGGTTGATTCGACCGTCTTTGTCGGTAATTACAACACCAAATTCGATAGGGTTTGGAACGCGCGTTAATATCAAAGTAGCCTTTGACTTTTGCTGCTTGTGGAATTCAATTGCCCCAGTTAAGTCAAAATCTGTTATACTATCTCCACTAATTACTAAAAAAGTTTCATCAAGAAGCTCGGCAATATTTTTAACGCAGCCTGCTGTACCTAAAGGCTGGTCTTCTTCGACGGCATAAGTCATTTGTACGCCAAAATCGGCGCCGTCTTGAAAATAATCGCGTAATGCATCGGGAAGGTAATGCAAAGTCGCAATGACTTCGTTAATATTATGCCGTTTAAGAAGATTGATGATGTGTTCGGCAATGGGGCGATTTAGTATCGGCACCATTGGCTTAGGCAGGTCGCAAGTGAGAGGGCGAAGCCGCGTCCCTGAACCCCCTGCCATTAATACTGCACGCATAAATCCTCCTAAGTTATCTGCACGACGAAAGTGCTTTCTATAGTTTCCTACGAATGTTCATATTTTAGGAACTTTCTATAGGCACATAAGCGTCGAACGATTGATACGAATGCTAATCGAACACTAGCTTGTTTTTGAAGATAAAATCAAGAAGGCATGAATTATGAGAGCTTAACAATTTTTAGCACTTTAGATTTTATGCAGTTTTAAAATATATCACATAATGTATCTGGATGTATCTGGAATGGGCACCTGTCGAGTTGTAGTTAGCCCATATAAAAAGATACTGGCTGTTCGTGCCCAGATTAGACTACACTATATGTATAAACTATGTGCTTGATAATAAAAATTACGGAAGTGTAGAATCACTTGTCATTCTGAACGTAGCGAAGAATCTAGAGTTTCCTTATATACTAAGATGCTTCATTACATTCACCATGACAATTAAAGACACTTTTAAAACATCCTCTAGAAATACTTAGCTAACATTATTACCACTTGTGTTTGGAGTAAATAGGAATGTCTACTTTAATTGGTGTTGTATTTGTAGTTGTTTACGTCAGCGGTATTTGGAAATTCTGGAATGGGTTTGAAAGAACAAACTTTCAACGGTCATTACCAAACCGTTTAAGTTTATCTATACTCTGGCCAGTATTATTAATTACAAACAAATCCTATCGTCGCAATTTTAGAAAAGCCTTAAAGGGTTAAAATAGTTATATTATCTTTTTCGGCGCCAACAATTGGCGCCAATGCGATTATTTTAAAGCTGATAACCGATGCGCGTAAAAGTGTGGGGAATCTCATTTGTTAGGTACTAATTGTTGGAATTTTCCTTTACAAATCCGCAGGATCAATACCTAGCTCAAGCAACCTTTCTGCCAATCTTTCAGCTCGTTGGCGCTCCTGTTCAGCTCGTTGGCGCTCCTGTTCAGCTCGTTGGCGCTCCTGTTCAGCTCGTTCTTGATTAGTTGGAATCCAATCGCCAACAGCATCATACCAACGCAGCCATAACCCTTCTGTTTCTTGATATTTCCCTTGCCAAACTCCTAACCCTAATTCTAGTTCTGGAAACCACAATTTTGGTTCCTTTTGTTCTACTGCTTGATACCGTGTGCCAGTTAATTGAAACACCCGCAACTGGTTTTGATAACGGTCAAATACAATATAGTAAGGTATACGCATGTACTGCTCATACGCTTGCCATTTCGTCGGTGGCTTGTTGGCAGATCTCAGTGTTTGTCCTAAATCTTCGGCTTCTGTACCTGGTGATAGCAGTTCCACTACTAAGAATGGCGCTATCCCCTCCTGCCAAACCACATAACTCCAGCGCATTTCTTGTTGTTGTTGAGCGCGAGCCACACCCAACACCAAAAACCAATCGGGTCGCTTATGCCATAAAGAATGACGACTATCGTAATATAAATTTAAGTCTGTGCCAATAAACATTTCCTCTTTAGGGTAGTTGGGAGGTTGGCAGGTTTCTCGTAACAACTGGGGTTGAAAGTCATGAAATTCGTCAGGCAAGCCGGGTTCCTCAGGATCTTCGCTGGGCAGGTCGTACATAGTTGGCAAAGTTTCCCATGCTGGACGGGGATGAACAGTTGGGTCTAATTCTTCCTCGTCAGGGTCTTCACTAGGTAAATCATACATAGTGGGCAAGGTTTTGTTAAGAGGAAGGGGAGGGTCTGTTTGAAACATAAAGCTTGATTTAAAACCAACTAACTCTAGGTTAACGGATGTGAAGAATTTTTGGTTGTGTTGATTTTAGCACCACTAACGGTTGCTAGTAGGGGAGTGAGAGTATTACCGTTAATTGTGACAAAAGCGTAGTCGTTCCTGAAATTCTGACGTATAGGCTCGTTGCTGCGAAAATTATAAGTAAATTGGAAAATGTCTCCCGCACCAGCGGTAATAATACCTCTAATTGCAGAACCTTCTATGACACCTAAATCGCTGCCATTTTTAGGTAAACTACCAGCAGTTACACCAAGGAATGCTTCTAAACTGCTACTACTGTTACCGTCATTAAGGGCGATAGCAGCGCTACTAAGAAGTGGGTCAGTATTTGGATTGTTATTTATATGAAAATAGCCATTTGGATCATCCCCTTGATCCCCTATTCCTGAATATGCATTAGTTAGGGTTACATTTGATGAGAACTTAATAACATCACCTGCTTGTTGCCAAGTGCTTAAGTCAATATCAGCAGCAAGGGTTGCGGTAGTATAAAATAAACTACCTAAGCTCAATAATCCAAATGCACTAATCGATATAAACGAATTTTTGATAGTGGTAAACATGGGATGCTAATTTTTTGAGATTATAGATATTTCTGGCGCCTAGTGCATTCCGCACGTCAACCGTAAATTTAAATTAGACTTTTATTACTATCACAAATCAAGTCAGGTTAGTCACATTAATTGCAGCAATGTATAGATGCCATATATTGCGTCTTTAGATTCTAATGTTTAAATTTTGGTTAATGTATTTAATCATAATTGTAGTAAATCGTTGTTGCTAACACAAAATGTATCCAGTAGAATCAATCCGAGCATATACAAGCTTCATATGTGTTTGAAAAAACATTTTCCATGCTAATCTCAAAAAATTATTTGATGGTATAAAAATGTAGAAATGAAAATAAATTTTACTAATCTCGATAAAATCTTAAATAATCATGAATTGTTACTGTTAGGGATTGGCGCCAGCTTAATAGTGATTCAGCTAGGTGTGACTTCAAGAATAGATAGTAGCAACATTTTTGGTACGAGTTTGGTATTTTTGGCGGCAGTTTCTTCTTTAATTTGGGACAAACGTAATAAATTAACTTTAGAAAGCGCATTTTTACCTAGTGTTTGTGGTTTAGTACTTATAGGTTTTGTATATTTACTAGGCTTATTTACAATAAATTCTACATTTTTATGGTACTTGGCGCCTTTAGTATCTGCTTTTGGTCTTGCACTGTTAGCTTCTGGGTTTAAAGGACTAAAGCAGTATCAAGGAGAGTTATTGGCTTTACTTTGTTTAGCTGCATCAATAGTTTTACCTAAATTCATATTTGATATATCACCTCTCACCGCAAAATTTTCTGCTTTTGTTCTTTGGTGTGGAGGTTTTAAGTTTACTCTTGCTGGACAAAAGATTTTGACGCCAACAGGTGGTATTGAAGTATATTCTGGCTGTTCGGGAATAGAGCTTGTTATTCAGATGGTGGGTTTTGCTGTAGTTTTCCTTTTAATGTTCAATTTGAACTTAAAGCAAAAGGTTATTACATTAATTGTGGCGCCTTTTATGGGGTTTATTGTAAATGGAGTTAGAGTTGCGCTGATGGCTTTGATAGTAGTATATGGCGACCAACAAAGTTTTAAATACTGGCATGATGGAGATGGTTCTTTGATATTTAGTACAATTGCTGTTGTACTATTCGGGTTGTTTTGCTGGATATTGCTGCGGAGTCAAAAAGAAAATATGGGTATTAAGTAAATAAATTATGATTTGGAAAGAATTTCGTACCCGGATTTTAGCTTTAACATTTATTAGTGCAGCTTTAATTGCCGGAAAAGTAGTTTTTATTCCTACTCCTTACAAGCTAAAGGCAACCGCTTTTAATTTTCCAAACTCGGTACCGTTAACACAGTGGCAGTTAAGTACAACTGAATTATTGCCTAAGCCACAGTATTTGATACCAGAGTTAATAACACAGTGGCGTTATCAATATACTCAGAATTTTAATCAGAATTTGCCCTTGAATATAGAAATGCATTATTTAAGTGGCTTAGTAGATGCCTCTGAGAAAATGCAGTATATAAATAAAATTTTATCACCTCCTAAATTATATCAAAAAGAGGGTGTTGGTTATTATGCTCTAGGGGTGAAAGAGGAGCGCGCGTTTTTAATTGCTTGCATTAATCCACAGGGTAACACGACTGTTACATACACACAATCTTTAAAAAATAACTTTCTTCACGATGTAAATTCACAACGTTTAACCCAAGCGCTATTAGGTAAGGCGCCGCTTTTAGATAAGCGTTGTCTTTTCACACACATGTCAGTTTCTCTCAACAATACTTCAAAAGAAGTTGCTTACCAAGTGTTAGAAAATGCCTTTTTTGACTGGCATAAGTGGTGGTATAGTAATTTTCCAAAGATTTAGTTTTTATTTTGTAGTTGTAGTTAATTTAGTTAGAATTATGAGCGATATAGATAACGATAAACAGGTACATTTACAGCTATCAAAATTAGGAGGCGCCGTAGAATCTCTGAAGTATGGCAGTTTTGAGTTAATGTCATCGGTTCGGATATTGCGATTAATTGGTTATGGAATGTTGGGATTAGCATTATTTGACTTAATCGAAACTGTTATTTCAAATTCAAACTTTGGTAATGCTATTTCCATGCTTCAACTGATTGGCGCATTCGTTGAAAAATCTCCTGTAAGCTTGCTTGGATTAGGTCTGGTTCTCATTGGAGGATTAAATGAGCGATATAAGTGGGAACGTTTTTTGTTAAAGGTACTGTCATGGTTAACTTTATTGGTGGGAATCTTATATATATTGCTTATTCCTCTAGCAATTGCAAACACAGTACTAGTAAATAATGTTGTTAACACCTACATAGATGGTCAGTATCAACAAAAGCTTACCCAAGCAAGTGGGTTTGAAGAAAGATTTAAGCAAGCAACACCTGAAGCAGTAGAAGAAATTGTCAAGCGTCAAGGTGGTTCGCTCGGTGATAAAAGTCCTCAACAATTAAAAGATAAAATTTTGGCGGATGTTAATCAATCAAAAGCACAATTAAAAAGCCAAGCTGATGCAGCAAAGTCTCAACAAAAAAAATCTTGGTTAACTAAGTCTATAAAATGGAATTTAGGAGCTTTGATTGCCGGAACTTTATTTATTAGTATTTGGAAATATACTACGTGGATAAGGGTAAGCAAAGCCGAAGAGTAAAAAAAATTCAAGCGCATTCGGAAATGAAAAAGTTAGGCTTAAGTGTCGGTAGTTCAGTCGGGTGCCTAATCTACACAGCAACGCTATTGAAAGCTTAATCACTCGATTAAGCCACCATACTGGCATTTAAATTTTTTTCAATAATTAAATTCAATCCCTATAAAATCTGTATCATTTTTTGTTTTTTAATTAAGCCTTAAATAAGTCAAATTATTTATTAATAGAGAAATTGTAAAATTTAATTAGATTTATTGTTAAAAGATTTTGTGTAGAGTTGAAAAAATTTGTTGATAAAGTTATCTGCAAAAAATGGTTGTTACTCCGACTACATAGTTGGGAATTTAATTCATTATTTGTAGCTTAGGCGAAGCCTATCTTTATTCACAAATTATTTTTGCAATAAGTCTATTCCTGTTTTGCTTATTTTGCTTTGAGAAATCGGTCAACCGTAATTTTCTTAAGAGGAAACTTTTATGCAAAGGCTGAATAATATTCTGCCCCTAAAGGGATTGTGCTTAACTGCTGGAGTCATCCTAGGACTGACTTTACTACCCTCTAATGCGCTAGCGCAACAAATTGTTCTCACTGAATGGAATTTCAATAGTGTTCCCCCTGATAGCACTTCTACTCCTGCCACTGGTACCACGATTCCTAATATCGGAAGCGGAACAGCTTCCCTTGTAGGAGGAACAACCGCAACATTTGCGGCAGGTGGCAACGGTAGTACTAGCCCTAATAATAGCTCTGACCCAGCAACTAGTGATGACAGCGGTTGGAACACTGCCGGCTATCCAGGACAGGGGTCTAGTGACAAAACTGCAGGGGTGAGGTTTAAGGTTAGTACACTAGGATATCAAGACATTACTGTGAAATGGGATCAGCGCTTCTCAAATACTGCTAGTAGAAACGCCCAGTTTCAATACTCTATTGATGGGATTAATTTCGTAGATTCTGGCTTACTCAGTGTTCCTAACTCTAGTGGTGATGATTGGTTCAATGGAAATCTTAGAAACTTGTCAAGTATTCCCGAAGTGAACAACAATGCTAATTTTGCTTTCCAGATTGTTTCCGCTTTTGAGCCTAGTACAAGCAGTTACTTCTCTGCTGACGCTGGTACCAGCCAAGCATACGCTGGGGGAACCTGGCGTTTCGATATGGTGCAGGTAAATGCGACTCCTGTTCCTGAACCTTTCACTATAATTGGTTCACTAACAGCAATAGGAATTGGTACTGTCATAAAGCGTAAATACGTAAGCGCTGGACAGGTAAAATAAATCTTCTAACTTTTCACGGCTTTTAAAACCTCTCCCCTAACCCCTCTCCTAAGAGGATACTGCTGGCGAATCAGGGGTAAGCCTATCACCATAATCATTTGCCTGCGGCAATGAATGCGTTATTCCAGACCCACGTAGAGACGCGATTGAATCGCGTCTCTACATCTAATTTATGTTATATAATAAAATATATGCTGTATAAAATAATATAAGCACAATATTTTTGATTTTTATATTAAATAAATATTAATATACTCTTAAACTCATCACTTTATACTGACTCTTATAAAAAACAGCTTAATGATTTTAATTAGCCTGTTTTTTGTAGATATTAATTATTGGCGAATAATTCTGAATTTTTATGTTATGTGGAAAACCTAGCCCCCTTGTAGGTTAAGGGGTTGGGGGAGAGGTTTTGTCAAACAATCTGTTTTCCGGTGATTACGAGTTCCAAGTTCGATACACCTAACTATTACTACCAAGAAGACAGTATTTATGCCGAAAATCATTATTAACGAGTTTTACCGAGGTGGAACGCTCACGACTGGAAACGAATTTATTGAACTCTTGTTACTTCAAGATTTAACAGCTACAGAATTAAATTTATTTTTTGTTGGAGATTCTACGGGTTCTAAGACATCAAAATTCTCTGCCTACGATTTTACCAATATGGGTACTATTGCTAGTACCTTTAAAGCTGGGACTATAATTGCTGTTGGTGGAACAGCTGCTTTTGCTCAAGACATTACCTACAACCCTACAGGTGGTGACTGGAATATTGCCTTGAATGCGGGTGGTTCGTTCTTACCTAATGCTAACTCAGGTAATACTGGGGATATTGCAGGTAATGATGTTGTCTGGGTTGATACAGCTAGTAGCGGTGCAACTATTTCTGCAGATGGGTTTGCGGTAGATATTGGTACAACAACAACAGGTGCTTTCACTGCTGCTGCAAACGTAGACTTCGGCGCCAGCGTTGATAATACTGGCTACGCACTTAACTCAGATGCGACAGGCGCCTCAAGTACTGCTAACTGGGCAACAGGCATTGCTATTGATTCAACAACACCAGGACAGGCTAATGGTGGCGCCAATACTACTTACATCAATAACCTTCGTGGTAGCGCTAGTGCAACTTCCCTGACTCTCAGTATTACACCCAACTCTTTCTCAGAAGCGGCAGGAGCATCTGCTGCAACTGGTACTGTAACCCGTGCTGGTAGCACTACTAACCCTTTAACAGTTACATTGTTAAGTAGTGATACAACAGAAGCAAACGTTCCCACTACCGTAACAATCCTTGCAGGACAAACTTCTGCGAATTTTGCTGTGGATGCGGTGGATGATGCCATAGTAGATGGTTCACAAAATGTCACGATTACTGCAAGCGCATCAGGTTTTAGTGATGGTGCTGCCAGCGTTACGGTTACAGATAACGAAACTGCTCCTACTACTGGTATTACCAAAATCCACCAAATTCAAGGTAGTGGTTCTACCTTTAACTCTTCTTTTGGTGGTTCTCGCACGATTGAGGGTATTGTTGTCGGTGATTTTCAAGGTTCGACTGGTCTAAGTGGATTTTACGTGCAGGAAGAAGATGCTGATGCTGATGCTGACTCTACTACATCAGAAGGTATCTTCGTTTTTGATAGCACATTCGGCGTAGCTGTAAACGTTGGTGATAAGGTTCGAGTTACAGGAACTGTTGGTGAATTTACTAGCAGTGGCAACAACCTAACTCAACTTTCAAGTATTACTAATGTAACTAACTTAGGCGCCAGCACTTTGCCCACAGTTACAAATATCCAATTACCTGTTACTAGTGTGACAGATTTGGAGCGCTACGAGGGTATGCGGGTTAATATCAGTGCTGAAGAAGGCAACTTGACTGTTACAGAGTTTTTTGAATTAGGTCGTTTCGGTCAAATCCTTCTTTCGGCAACTGGCGCCAGTAACCAGCCTGGTACTGATGGTAGACTTGACCAGTACACTCAATTTAATACACCAAGTGTAAGTGGATATAGTGCGTATTTAGGTGAAATTGCCAAGCGTCAGATATATTTAGATGACGGTAGAAGTACTCAAAACCCAGACCCAATTATCTTTGGTCGTGGTGGTAATCCTCTCAGTGCTACCAATACCTTACGTGGTGGTGATACCGTTGCTAGCATTATCGGTGTTTTAGACCAGCGTTTTGAAGGATATCGCGTTCAAACTACAAGTGGTATCAACTTTACACCTACTAATCCCCGTCCAACTGCGGCGCCTAACGTTGGTGGTACATTAAAAGTTGCAAGTTTCAACGTTCTTAATTACTTCAATGGTGATGGAACTGGTAGTGGTTTCCCCACTGCGCGCGGAGCAGATACAAGTGCAGAATTTACCCGTCAACGTGCCAAGACAATCGCCGCTATCAACGCATTAAATGCCGATGTCGTTGGTTTGATTGAAATGGAAAATGATGGCTATGGTGCTACTAGTGCAATTCAAGATTTAGTCAACGGACTGAATGCTGTTACGGCGCCTGGTACCTATGCTTTTGTCAACCCAGGAGTTGGGCAGGGGTCTGATGCGATTAAAGTTGCATTTATCTACAAACCTGGCAGTGTGACTCCAGTCGGTAATGCGGTAGTAACACCAAGTGGATTCGGAACTGGTAGTTTTGATTTAGTTGGTCGTAAACCTTTAGCGCAAACCTTCAGACAAAACTCAAATAACGAACAATTCACAGCAGTTGTCAATCACTTCAAATCAAAGGGTTCGAGTTCGGGTGGTGCTGGTGATGCTGATGCAGGTGACGGTCAAGCTTTATCCAATGGTACTCGTACTCGTCAGGCTCAAGATTTAGCAGCATGGTTAGCAACAAATCCAACAGGAACTACTGACACAGACTATTTAATTCTTGGCGACCTTAACGCTTATGCTAAAGAAGACCCACTCACAACTTTGGCAAGTTCTGGGTATAATAGTTTAGTTCCTAATCGTAATTACTCTTACGTCTTTGACGGACAGTGGGGTTCTCTGGACTATGCTTTAGCAAATAGCAGCCTCAAAACTCAAGTGACAGGCGCCGCTGAGTTTCACATCAATGCCGATGAACCGTCTGTTCTCGACTACAATACCGAGTTTAAATCAACAGGTCAACAAACCAGCTTATACAATTCTGACTTCTACCGTTCCTCTGACCACGACCCAATTCTCGTGGGGCTTAACCTTTATACTGTAAATAACAATATTACAGGTAGCGGTCGCACCTCAATAACCGGAACTGCTGGCAATGACCGCATTACAGGTAATCCTGGCGCCAAAACCCTTACTGGTGGTGGTGGTAGCGACCAATTTGTTTACAACAGCATTAAGGATTCAGGTCATACCATCGCTGATTTTACAGTCGGTAGCGACACAATTGTTTTAACTGGGTTGCTCGATAGCCTAGTTTCTGGTGGTTATAACGGTAGTGACGCAATTACTGATGGCTATGTGCGAATAGTCGCAGGAAGTTCTGCTAATAGTAGCCTTATCCAAATTGACCGCGATGGTCTAAATGGCGCCGCAATTTTCAGACCTTTCCTTCAGGTGGATAACATTAGCGTTGCAGAAATGAACAACATCAATAACTTTGTATTTTAGTTTAAATAATTACATGTTTACTTTTATCAAACAAAAAGCGCTGACCGCAGGTGTATTTAGTCTATTAAGTCTAGGTAGCTTGATTTCTTCTAGTCCTAGCTACGCTGCTGCTATTGACTTTAGTACCTGGACTCCATTTGGTGATATTAGCTCTACAGCAGGTCAAGCTACACTAACCACTGCTGGTGCTAATGCTCTAGAAACTGGAGGTGGTGCAGATAGCTTAGAAACGGCTTTGGGTATACCAAACACTAGCTTAGTTACTAACCCCAACGATTTAGCTAATAGCCCATTTCAAGGGTCTGCAATCAAAAATACATTCACTGGCATCAATGCTGGTGATACTTTTAGCTTTAACTTGAGCTTGACAGGAGATGTCCGCGACCGCGCGTTTGTTTCAATTAAAGACTTGGCTACTAATATTCCCCAAATTTTCACTCCAGTTGCTTCTAGTTTCAGCTATGTTTTCCCTACAGCAGGTTCATTTGACGTTGGTATTGGAGCGCTTGATGTAGGTGATTCTTTTGAACAGTCACAATCTGTGGTAAGCAATGGCAATCTTCAACCAGTTCCCGAACCTATATCTGTTATCAGTTCCATAGTCGCTGTAGGTTGCGGCGCCACTTTGCGGAAACGCTTTGCCAAAAAAGTATAATAGCTTAGTCTCTTGTGGGATAGGCATCCAAGGAGCCTGTCCCATAAAATTATCCACCACATTAAAAAACTATTAACTGCATCTTAATATCGTTGAATGTAACTAAAAGTACTTGTCATAAATTATAAATAATCTGTATGTTATGAAGGACTGATCTAGTAGATAAACTAAAAACAATTGAAACTTATTATTTATTAAAAAAATAATGCTGCGGTACCTGTAGCAAATTCATTTCTATTTTCTATATTTAAAGCAAATATTTATGGAATTTCAGCAAGAAGAACAAAACGAAGTTAATTTTCAACAATATGCAGAAATTTTAAAAAGACGTTGGTATGTCACAGCAGGTATACTCGGCGCCGTATTTGGGTTAACTGCCTTTGTAACATTCCAACAAAAGCCTGTTTTTGAAGCACAAAGTAAGATGCTTTTGAAGCAGGGTGGCGCCTCTGCTTTAACTGGATTGAATCAAAGAGTAGGAGAATTAACGGGACTGACTAACTTTAGCAGTCCTGTGGAAACGGAAGCTGAAGTAATTCGCTCGAACCCATTAGTTCAGAAAACTATTGATGACCTAAATCTTAAAGATAATCGAGGTAAACCATTAAAGCCTTTAGCTTTTCTTAGACAGCTAAAAGTAAAGACTATTAAAGGTACTGATATATTAGAATTAGCATATCGCGATACTAGTCCGCAAGTAGCAGCAGATACAGTTAACACGCTTGTAAATAACTATTTAGAAAGTAATATTAGTGTTAATCGTGAGGAGGCAACATCAGCACGCAAGTTTTTGAGTAACCAATTACCTAAAATTGAGCAAAACGTAGTAATTGCAGAAGCGGCCTTACGTAGGTTTAAAGAGCAAAATAAAGTTGTTGCGCTAGAAGAAGAAGCTAAAGGTGATGTAGTTGCGTTAGGTGGTTTGTTAGGGGAAATCACCAAAGCAAAAGCCACATTGTCAGGTGTTGCAACTCGCTCTGCTGCTCTGCAAAATGAATTAAATTTAACTAAAGACCAAGCTGTTGAGCTTTCGACTTTAAATGAATCTGCTGGTGTGCAGCAAGTGTTAGCTAATTATCAAAAAGCACAGGATGAACTCGCTATTGCACAAACACGTTTTACAAAAGAACACCCGACAATAAAGAGTTTAGCTGCTAAAGAACAAGCTCTCAGGCAGCAACTAGAGATGCGAGTTGGTAAAATTGTTGATAATAAACAGCCTGTAAATGAAAAAGATTTGCAGATTGGCAAAATTAAGCAAGAACTAACTGGTGAGTTGGTGAAGTCTGAGGTAGAACGGTTGGCATTAGATAGTCAAGTACAGGTATTACAAAGAGCATACTCTGACAACCAAGCAAAATTAAGAGATATACCCAAGCTCGAACAACAGCAACGCGCGCTGGAGCGAAGGTTACAAGTAGCGCAGTTGACATATCAACAAGTGTTAAAGCAATTGCAAGAGGTTGAAGTTGTAGAGAAGCAAAAGGTAGGTAACGCGCGAGTTGTTTCTAATGCTGTGGCACCAGAAAGACCTATTTCTCCAAATATTCTTCTAAACTTGCTACTGGGTGGAGTTTTAGGTATTATTCTGGGTGTTGGGATGGCTTTATTGTTGGAAGCTATGGATAAATCACTTAAGAGGGTTGACCAAGCTCAACGGTTATTTGGCTATCCATTACTTGGTAAAATTCCCCAAATTGCAGTCCCAAGTGGTGGAAGCGCACAAGAGTTACCTGTGCTGAATGACCCCTATTCACCAGCGACATCAGCTTTTGAGATGCTTTTAACTAACTTAGGTTTTACTATTTCTGATCAAACACTCAAAACTATAGTAGTAACTAGCTCAATTCAAGGTGAAGGTAAGTCTTTTGTTGCTGCTAACTTAGCACTAGCTAAAGCCCAGATGGGATATCGAGTACTCTTGATAGATGCAGATATGAGGCGCCCGCGTCAACACAAAATTTGGGAACAGCCTAATTTTACAGGGTTAAGTGAAATTTTGGTGAATCAGAGTAATTTACAAGCAGGCGCCTTTGAAGCATCATATAACTTAGATGTGCTAACTGCAGGCACCATTCCTCCTAACCCTACTGCGCTGTTAGATTCGCAACGTATGGTTTCTTTAATAGAAGAAGTTAGCAGCAATTATGACTTTGTAGTCGTTGATGCTCCACCGTTAACATTAGTAACAGATGCATTGCTTTTAAGTAAGCTGGTAAATGGGATATTGTTTGTCGGGCGCCTTGGAGTGGCAGATACTGGTGCTATTACTGCTGCAAGAACGCAGTTGGAACAGTCGCGACAACGAGTTTTGGGAATGGTTATCAACGGTGTTAAAGAAAATATTCGATATGGAGGTTATTACTCCAAAGGATATAGGGAAGAAAATAATAAAAAAGATAAAGATAAAGATAAAGACGAGAAAAGTGGGTATAAGCTACCTCCGATTCGGATGGGTTAATATTTACGAGAGGCGCCGTAGAGTTAGCAGTTATTAAGTGCTTGGCGCCATCTTCATTCTTCAAGATTTATGCCTAATTCTCTTAATCGTGCGGCTAGACGTTCTGTTTTAGCGCGCTCAAGTTCAACTGGAGTGGGTATCCAATTACCAGTCGCATCATACCAGCGCAGGCATAATCGCGGTACACCTTGATAAGTACCTTGCCATAGTCCGATACCTAGCTCTAATTCCGGCAGCCAGATTCGAGAATTTGTAATGGTTAATTCTTGGTAACGACCTGCTAGATTTTGAAACACTCGTAAATGATTTGTGTAGCGGTCAAATATTATATAGTAAGGAACACGTAGGATTTTTTCATATACCTCCCACTTTGTTGGTGGTTGATTTGTCTCCCTTAATGTTTTTCCTAAATCTTCTTTTTCTGTAGTTGGAGAAAGTAATTCGACGACAACATTTGGGTCTACTCCTTCTTGCCAGACGACATAGCTCAAACGCAGTTCTGTTTGTTGATAAAGACGGGGGATTCCCAAAACTGCAAACCAGTCAGGACGTTTAAACCATAGAGTATGGTTAGGGTCGTAGTATAAATTTAAGTCGCTGGCAATAAATACCTGGTCTTCTGGATAGTTGGGTGGTATAAATGTTTCTCGCAGCAGTTGAGGTTGGAAAACATGAAATTCGTCTGGCAAACCAGGTTCCTCCAAAGATTCACTAGGAAGATCGTACATTGTCGGTAGCACTTCTTTTGCGGAACGAGGAGGGTCTGTTTGAAACATAAACTTGATTTTGAACCAACTTACTCTAGGTTAGCGGATGTCAGGAATTTTTGCTTGTATTCAAGAGAAGTAGAGGCGCCTTTGTAGCCGCATGAAAGTAGAAAAGAATTTGCAACGGATGTAACGGATGTAACGGATGGTGGATTCGTGCAGTCAGGCGCCATTTTAGTTATTGTACTTACATAGAACGAACATGAGCGTTACAATTGTGTATGTTTATGTACCACTCATTTTTATTTGCTACGTATTTAGCGCAAAAAAAGCGCTATTTTATAAAACATTTGTGTGTAATTAGTATAGTTTTATACATATTTATATTTCTGTATATAAGGATTTAAGTATTGTGACAGTTCGCTTGAGTCCTGATTTGAGAAGCGTATCTAGATACTCATCAGATGTCTTGGGCGGATTATTAAGAGTTTGGCGTTGCTTTCTAGCAGCAGTATAAACAGCTTCTGGGTTAATATCAATCGGATTTTGGATAAATTTATCTGGATGAACTGCTTCAATTCCCTCCTAACTTGCACATCTTTCTGAAACCCTTGCTATATATAGGATTTTAGAATGTGCAAGTTAGGAGTTAGGAAATGCTGTGTTATTCGATGGGATAGTACAAATTGAGTTAGAGCGATTATTATTAGCTACTCGCCTGGTAAGTTTGAGTTTAGTGGGGGGGCGGATTTTTGGATCAATCACTATTTTCTTGTTGCCCATTAATACCGATATACCGCCTTAACCTAATCTTTAAATAAATTGTAGTGAATGGTTGTTGTTTGTATGATGTGTAAAAAGTAAAATGAATCCACAATTAAATACGCAAGTAAATATACTTACTGTATTTAATCTCGCATTACATTGCAATCTAATTTGTTTTATTGAAAGCATTTTAGATTCTAAATGTAACTAGTTTAACAAATAAATATGCAAACTGTATTAGTAACAGGCGGCGCCGGATTTATTGGTGCTAATTTTGTCCTCAAGGCTAGACTTGAACGATGGGCTAACGTGGTTAATTTGGATAAATTGACTTACGCTCTTCATTTACAAAGTTTAGCAGAACTCCAAGTTGACTCCGGCTATAATTTTGTACAGTGAGATATTGGTGATAAGGAGCTATTAGGTAACTTACTTGAACAATATCAGCCTGATGCAGTTATTAACTTTGCCGCAGAAAGTCATGTTGACCGTTCTATATTGAGTCCAGAGGATTTTATTGATACTAATATAGTTGGTACATTCCAGCTATTAGAAGCTAGTTAGCATTATTGGCAAAAGCTGTCAGCACAGAAGCAAGAGCAATTTCGGTTTTTGCATCTGTCTACAGATGAGGTATACGGTTCGTTAAGTCCAACTGACCCAGCTTTTTGTGAAGATACCCCCTATGCACCTAATAGTCCTTATGCAGCATCCAAGGCAGCATCTGACCATTTTGTGCGCGCGTATCATCACACTTATGGTTTACCGACTTGAACAACCAATTGTTCTAATAACTATGATCCGCGTCAGTTTCCAGAGAAATTAATTCCTTTAATGATTCTGAATGCTTTGGAGGGTATTATAGAGATGTTAATTAAGTAAAATTAAATACACAAGTTTAAAAGGATTTAAGATATAATTTAGACGCTTAAAGAAAGTTTATTATATATTAGGATAAACATTGCATATCTTAATAATCGATTTAATACTGATAACTTGTAATTACCTTTTTTAGTAAAACTGATGTTTAAAATTCAATAGTATTGCTTTAAAAAGCATTCTGTATATTAACTTTTATAATGTCAACATGGGACAAAAATTTTACAAAATAAGGTCATTTATCCAGCTATCTTCCTTCGATACGACAACTGAAGAAGGTCGTTCTAAAGAACGCTATCGACGTATAGCCATTACTACAGCAGCATCCCTAATTAGTAAATGTGTTAGTATATTTACTACTCTGATTTCAGTACCTTTAACTTTAAATTATCTCGGCGTAGAAAGATACGGATTATGGATGACAATTAGCTCCGTGATTTCTATGCTGGCATTTGCTGATTTAGGTATGGGAAATGGACTACTAAATGCTATTTCTGAAGCAGATGGAAAGAACGACCGCAAATCTGCCTGTATGTATGTATCGAGTGCATTTTTTATCTTGGTAGCGATTGCGACACTTATCTTAACAGTTTTTGCTTCTGTTTACAAATATATTCCTTGGCAACGTGTTTTTAATGTAACATCAGATTTAGCGATTCAGGAATCCGGGCCAGCAATGGCATTTTTAATCGTTTGTTTTGCGATAAGTATGCCACTTGGTGTTGCTCAACGCGTATATATGGGCTATCAAGAAGACTACAAGAATCAATTATGGTCTATTTTGGGAGCATTCATTGCATTAGGTGGTGTATTGCTGGCAATCTATCTCAAGGCAGGATTACCTTGGTTAGTACTGGCAATGTCCGGTGGACCAGTTTTTGCACTATTAATTAGCTCGATAGTTTTGTTTTACGGGTCACAGAGATGGCTATTACCAAATTGGAAATCATTTAATTGGTCTGCTAGCAAAAAAATAGCCACTATTGGTGCATGGTTTTTAATACTCCAAACATTTACAGTCATTGGTACTTACAGCGATAATTTGGTAATTGCCCAGGCTTTGGGCGCCTCAGCAGTAGCCAATTATGCCGTTACCCAAAGACTGTATTCAACAGCTTTCATCTCTCAATACTTCATTACCCCATTATGGCCTGCTTTTGGTGAAGCTATGGCTCGCGCTGATTATAGCTGGGCACGTCGGACATTGAATCGCATTCTAATACTAAGTTTAGGTATAGGTTTTGTCTCAGCCTTACTACTGTTCGTATCTGCTAAACCAATAATAGCTATCTGGGCTGGTTCAGATTTAGTACCAACTACATTCCTCTTAATAGGTTTTGGTTTTTGGCTACCTCTAGTAGGTTACATAGGCACCATGTCTACTTTTCTTAATAGTGGCTCGTTAGTGAGGGAACAAGTTGTTTTTTTTAGTATTACATCTATAATGTCTGTAATTTTAAAAGTTGTTTTAGTTCATCAATGGCAAGCAGCAGGCGCAATTTGGGCTACGGTTTTTGCATATGGGCTATTTTATGTAATTCCAGCAGGTAAATTAGCTTACGGAAGCTTGAGATTGACTAAGGTTTAATAAATGTATCTTAATATATTGATAAAAATTGAAGTTGTGATTATAAACTTATGAGTAGTTATAACGTGCTAAGAATTTTACTCAATCAAACATTTTGCTAATTTTTACTAAACTTGAGGATTATTATGCTTAACAATATTTCAAATAAATGTCCAGTTTGCGAACATGAGGGAATTAGTATTCGTTCATTAGAAAAAAAAACTATTATGAACGAATTGGAACATTATTTTGCGGAAAAACCTCCAGAAGAAATTGAAGTAATAGATTATGAAATACAGCAATGTAAAAATTGCTCGCTTGAATATGCTTTTCCTTTAGAACCTGGTAGCCAATCGTTTTACCAATGGGTCACCACTAGAGCAAATTACTATCCAGAATCTAGATGGGAATGGTTAACTGTTATTGAACAAATCAAAAACCGAAAAGGGCAAAATCTAGTTTCAATCTTAGATGTAGGTTGCGGTGGAGGTAATTTTCTTGAGATTGCACAAAAAATTCCAAATATTCATCTAGTAGGTCTGGATACTACCCCAGAATCAGTTAGCCAGTGTAAAGAAAGAGGATTTGAAGTTTATTGTGAAACTATTGAGTCTTTTCACCAAAACTATCCAGATGAAAAATTTGACTATATAGTGTCTTTTCACTGCTTAGAGCATATTGATAAGCCTAAAGCTTTTGTTGAGTCCATGCTTTGTCTTCTTAAAACTGAAGGTAGTCTTTTTATCAGTACTCCTTATTCTCCTATGTCGTTTGAACAAGAATGGTTTGATATAATGAATCATCCACCACATCATATGACACGTTGGAATAAAAAAGCATACGATGAACTTGCTTGGCAATTAAAATGTAATGTTCAGTATATGATGCCTCCTCCAAGCTCAATTTTACAACGCACTGTTAATACTTTAAAACTAGTAAATTTTGGAAGAAATCAATTAACTATTTCAAAATTGAAACTTCTGCAATCATTATGCTTGAATTTTACGCAGTTTTTAGGAGTATTAGTTCGTCAATCTGCCAGAGAAAAAATAAATGGTATGACTATAGCAGATGTTGTGCTAGTTGAATTAACTCAATCAAAATCTTGATTTAAAACAAATACAATCTCAAATTAGATAGTGACTTAGGAATTAAATTAAAAGTTGATTAGGATTTAAAGTAAACCAAATTAGTATTATCATAAAGCTACCAAGTGAAAATATTGTATGAAAATATGTCATATAATTTATACTCCAAGACTATCTGGGGCTGAAATTTTAGTACGCGATCTCGCTCTTAAGCATACTTCATTAGGTCATCAAGTTGCTGTACTATCTATTGAAGCCTCTGAAACATCATTCGTGAATGAACTAGAGCGACTTAAATCATCTGGTGTATTACTAGAAATTCCTCAAAGTAAGCTAGGAAAGTTTACTCGGCTCCAATTTTTGTCAACAAAACTCCAGAAATTATATCCAGATGTTGTTGTAGCTCATTCAGTTATACCCAGTGCCTATGCAAGGTTTGCACTTAAGTTAATATCTCTAGGGCATATCCCTGTAGTTAGCGTTCTTCATGATGCTTCGCAGGATGATTATGCTTCTAAATATTTTCGTCTTCTTGAAAAATGGTTAATTCCATCTCCTAATTGCTTAATAGCTCTTACTCAAAGGGCAGTTGATAATTATCAACTGCGTATTGGTAATCAAATCAAGACTGAAATCATACCGAATGGAGTTAATGTTGAAATATTAAGTCATGCTTATGTGAGTAGAAAAAAGGTAAGACAAACTATTTTTTGTGTTAAAGATAATGAAGCAGTTTTTTTACAGGTAGGTAGATTGAACTCGATTAAGCAACAGCATCTTTCGTTAGAATCTTTCATTAAATCATGTCAAAACTCTAGCTTTTTAGGAAAGTTATTTTTTGTAGGTTTATTAGAAGATGCTGAATTTGAGCAAAGTTTAAAAAAAAGCGTACTTGAAGCTGGACTGGAAGACAGAATCATATTTCTCGGCTCTCGTACAGATGTACCTGAGTTATTAGCAGGAGCAGATGTATTTTTAATGCCATCTAAACAGGAAGCACATAGTATTGCTTTTATAGAAGCTTTAGCGAGTGGAATTACAATAATTGCCTCTGACATTCCACCTTTCCAATATGGATTGAATTTTCCTGGTGTAAGTCTTATTCAACCTGAAAATATAGATTCCTTTGCTCAAGAAGTTTTCAAAGCTTCACATCTACAGATTGGAAAACGGTGGGAGCGAAATCTTGATGATTACTCAATAAATAAAACAGCCAATGAATATTTAAAAATCTTCAAATATTTTAAGAATTATTCAAAATAATGAGCATATATCAAGATAAAAACTTATTTTTAAAACAAAATAAATTGGGTATTAATTCTCGTGTCATGCTGTTTGATCTAGCTACAGTAGGACACCATCCAATCTATATTCAGTATTTAGTTAAGTACTGGCAGGAGAAAGAACTGCCAGGAAAATTAGATATTGTCGTTTCACCAAATTTTCTAGATGAACATCATAGTATTATTACTCATAGTAAAATAAATCAGAGTCAAAGTATACGTTTTATACCAGTAGAACAAAAGGATTATTCAAATTATATTAGTCAAAAAAAAATTATAAATAGCATTTTTATAGAATGGGATATATCTCGCAAGTACGCTACTAGATTAAAAGTAGATCATTGTTTATTCATGTATTTGGATCGCTTACAATTACCTATAGTTTTAGGAGATAATTTCCCTTGTTTATTTTCTGGTATTTATTTCAGACCAACACTCCATTACGATGATTTTGACAACTCTCTTCCGTCATGGAAAGACCGACTGCGACAATGGAGACAAAGATTACTTTTATCGAGCGTCCTACGAAATCCACAGTTTAAATTTTTATTTTGTCTTGACCCCTTTGCAGTCAAACACATCGAGAAGCTGAACAGTAAGGCAAAAATATTGTATTTACCCGATCCAGTCCAAATATGTGAAACTGCTGATTTGAAGACGGAGCAATTAAAGACAAGATTGGGGATTAATTGTGATAGGAAAATATTTTTACTATTTGGTTACTTAGAGAGTCGTAAAGGTATTTACCAGTTACTAGAGGCTATTAAGTTATTACCACCTGTTGCTTGTGAAAACCTTTGCCTAGTATTAGCTGGATTTATACATCCTTTAGAGAAATTACAAATAGAAACTCTAGTCAGAGAGATAGCCCATTCTTTGCCTGTACAGATTATTACTTGTAATGATTTTGTTCCTGAGCAAGAAGTTCACCTATATTTTCAGATGGCAGATGTTATATTAGCCCCATATCAACGTCATGTTGGTATGAGTGGTATATTATTGCTTGCTGCTGCTGCAAATAAACCAGTACTGTCATCAAATTATGGTTTGCTTGGTCAATTGGTATGCCAACATAAATTAGGCATGACAGTAGACTCTACATTACCTCACGAAATTGCTGATGGTATCGTTAAATTTATCTCTGATGTGCCGCAAAATTTTTATGATATAAAAATGATGGAAAATTTTGCAAAGCAGCATTTTCATGAAAATTTTGCTTCTGTTATCACTAATAATATTTTTGATTAACACCTAATGATTTTGGCAAAAACTATGAACTCGCAAAAAGCTCCTCAATTATTAAGGCTGAGAATAAAATTATTTTTCTTTGCTTTTGCTTTATTTGGCTATGGTATTATTTCACTGTTCGTAAGCGATGCCACAGTTTCGCGCGCTATCACTATACCTTATAGAGCAATTATTTTATTTTTAAGCATAGTGATTATTATTTTTTATAGAACAAGAGACAGTGCAAGCTATCATAATCACTTATTATTTTCTCAAAAAGACTCAATAATTTTTAGGATGACTTTGATATTCATATTTATATATACGCTTCGATTTTTTTATGAATTGATTTACAACGAAAACTTAATTTCACAGCCTAGTGAATACTTGTTAAACTGGTTTGGTATTTGCTTAATTCCAGGAACTCCATTTTTATATTTAGAGTTGAGACAGTCAAAAAAATATTTATACTATTCATGGATTATTCTATTTATTATAGGACTTATCGCAATACCTCTCACTATACAAGGAAGTCAATCATTTAAGGAGATTGGCAGACTTGCGGGAGAAGCTCTTAATCCAATTTCTTTAGGAAATTATGCTAGCACTTTAGTGCTAACAAGCTTATATTTACTCTCAAGCAAAAAAATTAGTAATAAAAGGTTAAATATTATATTTATAACTTCATTATTGCCTGGAATTGTTTTATTATTTTTAGCTGCATCAAGAGGACCAATAATTGCAACAATTGTGTGTTGTTTTTTATTATTGATTAGTCTAAAACGCGAAGGTGTAAATATAATAAAATTAATTATAGGAATAATCATTACGACTTTTGCTGTGAGTACAGCATCTTCATTTGCCGTAACCTCTGGTAGTTCTTTTATAGACCGCTTTGCTATGACTTTAGCTGGTGATGAATTTAGTAATACAGCATATATCCAACGACCAGAACTCTTACAAATATCTAGTCAATTAATTGCAGATAACCCTATTTTTGGTTTTGGCTTAGAAGTACCAAATATCGGATACCCACATAATTTGATAGTCGAAGCGTTTCTTACAACTGGAATTTTTGGTGGTTTTATATTTATGGTTATTTCAATATATACTGTTGTGAAAGCTGTAAATATTATTATGGATAAGAATAATTCATGGAGTTGGTTAGGACTTATTTTTATTCAGCAATTTATCGTTGATATGTTTTCTGGCTGTTTATATCTTTCATCTACATTTTGGTATTTATCATTTGCAATTATTAGTATTCAAAAAATCAAAGGTTCAAAATAAAATTTCATCTTCAAAAGGGTGTAATTGTTCAGGATTACGAGTAGTAATGACACCCCTTAATACTCCAAATAGAAGAAAAACTGAAATTGAGAAATTTTTCCACCCTTGTCAATAAACTATAATCTCCTTTGCAAAAAAATATGTCAAATGTTGGCTACATTACTTGCATAAATAATTCTTACAGAGCTAAACTAACCATTGTCTTAGTAAAGACATGTGGCACTTATATTAATAATTTCAAGGATAAGCACTAAATGTGTGGCATTGTCGGTGTTTTGTCTTGTAATCCTAAAATAGATTTAAATTTAGAGTTGGCGACTGATTTGCTTCGTCATCGCGGACCAGATGATAAAGGTATATGGCACGATAATCATCATATCCAGCTAGGTCACACTCGCCTGTCTATTTTGGACTTAAGCCCATTAGGTCATCAGCCTATGAGCTATCAAAGTGGAAGATTTTGGATTACATTTAACGGTGAAATCTATAATTATCTTGAACTGCGAGAGGTACTAACAAGTCTAGGTCATCGGTTTGTCAGTCAAACAGATACAGAAGTTATTTTAGCAGCTTATCAAGAGTGGGAAGTATCTTGCTTAGAAAAATTCCGGGGCATGTTTGCCTTTGGGATTTGGGATACAGAGAACAAAAGCTTGTTTTTAGCGCGCGACCGTGTGGGTGAGAAACCACTATATTATTGGCATGATGGCGATACATTCTATTTTGCTTCTGAACTCAAAGCACTGATTTCTTTGTTACCACAAACACCTGGATTAGACCCAATTGCCATCGATTTATATTTACATTATCAGTACGTACCAGAACCACGAACTCCTTTGCTTGGGGTAAACAAGTTACCTGCTGCTCACTACCTGCTAATTAACACTGAAGCTTGGCAAATTACACCAAAATCTTACTGGAATTTGGAACAAATCAAGCCTGTGGAAGGTGACCCAATAAAACTGATTCGTCAAGAATTAGATCGAGTAATAGGATTGACTTTACGTTCAGATGTTCCTGTTGGTGTTGCACTTAGTGGTGGAATTGATTCAGGTGCGATCGCTGCCTTGGCTGCACCCAAATATAAAGATACTCTCATGTCTTTTAGTATTGGTTATCCAGGTCGTCCAGCTTATGACGAACGAGACAAAGCGCAAAAGTTAGCTAAAAGTTTGGGGCTACCTTTTTATAATGTTGAACTAAGAACAGAAGATTTTGTCAGCTTGTTTCCTGATTTGATTGCTGCTACAGACGATCCAATTGCAGATATTGCTGCTTACGGACATTATGCAGTAATGAAACTAGCAGCAGATAAAGGAATCAAAGTCATGCTGAGTGGTATTGGTGGGGATGAGTTATTTTGGGGCTATGCATGGGTTGCAGATGCGGTTCAACTGACACAAAGAAAGCAACAATTATTACAAAATACCAAACAGCCGCAACGTTATTGGTCGAGATTAGAGCAAATTGGCAATTATCCTCTTTACCAAAAACTTGTTTCTAGCCCTAAAGTTCCAGCAATCATTCGTTCGCTATTGAAACAAGGATTAGGGAATAGTCAATTTACACTTCAACATCCTCAACAAGCAATCTACCAAGATTTAGTACCCGATTTTAGAAGTGCATTGAATTATAACAAAAAATTGTACACCGACGACTTTGCTGTTAAAATACCCCATCGCAACCCCTATCGCCCTTTTGAAGTCAATCTTGAGACTTGCACGGATATTCCCATCAAAACTTGTCAGTTGCTGTTTGATACTTGGTTAGTGTCTAACTGTTTGTCTTTAGGGGATCGCGTCAGTATGGCATCTTCAGTGGAAACGCGAATACCTTTTGTAGATTATCAATTAATTGAACTAGTGATAGGCCTCCGTAAGGTACAACCAGATCATAAATTAGGATATAAATCCTGGTTGAAGTCTGCTTTAACAGGTATCCTCCCAGATGAGGTTCTGAACCGTCCAAAGCAAGGATTTCAACCTCCTGTTAAGGAATGGATAACTGCTATTTTACATAAATACTTTGGATGCTTGGAAACAGGCTATCTAATTGAGTTGAAAGCTATTGATGCTGTTTACCTCAAGGAGATGCTCAATGAATTTGATAAATCCCGGAAACACACCTTTATGCTTTATAAGCTATTAATTTTAGAAATTTGGTATCGCCAAGTAGTTGTACCAATATCAAAAGGGTTATAAATTATAGGCTATCTTTGGCTAGTTCTGCTTAAATTCCAAATTCATGAGCTATTCTCCAATTGCACTTTTTGTCTATAAACGCCCTGAACATACCCGTCGTGTTCTTGAAAGTTTAATGCAATGTCCGGAATTTGATGATAGTCCTCTCTATATTTTTTGTGACGGAGCAAAAAAAGAGGAAGATAAAGACAAAGTAATACAAGCTCGTGAAGTAGTTCGCTCTATGGTAGGCGCCAAAGCTGAGATTGTTGAGTCTCCGACAAATCGAGGTTTAGCAAACTCAATTACTTCTGGTGTTACTAGTTTATGCAATAAATATGGTCGTGTAATTGTGTTAGAGGATGATTTAGTTGTTGCACCTCAATTTTTAAGCTTCTTAAATGCAGCTTTGGATAAATATCAAGATGAATCATCTGTAATGCAGATTTCTGGGTATATGTTTCCGGTTCCAGAGTTCATTAACAAAACAGAAGCAGTGTTTTTACCTTTCACTACTTCATGGGGTTGGGGAACATGGAAACGTGCCTGGGACTGCTTTGATGCTCAAGCTTCTGGATGGGAGATTTTACAAACAAATAAACAAATGCGATTGCGTTTTAATCTAGATGGAAGCTTTGATTATTTTAATATGCTGAAAATGCAAATGTCTGGCGAGATTGATTCTTGGGCTATACGCTGGTATTGGAGTGTTTTTAAAAAAAATGGTTGTGTGATATTTCCACCCATAAGCTACGTTACCAACATTGGTTTTGATAGTAGTGGAACTCATGGTTCACGTTCTGCTAAGTTGCTCTTAAGTAGTAATACTAAGTTAGAAAGAGCAACAAACATTAGTTTTGATACCCTAATTAATATAAAAAAATATGAATATAATTTAGTAAAAAAAATGATTAAAAAATTAAATAATAAAATACTTGTATCTATCAAAAATATCCCAAAATTATTAAGCCAAATTATAAAGACATTTTAAAATATTATCAATGTCTTGCATTATAATTACACAATTCATAAACATATAAGATATATTAATAATTTATGAATCGCCGTCATGCCTTTGGTAGTGGGTCAGTATATCCACCAGTAAACTCACCAAAAAATTTACTTATTTATATTTTTCGCACTTTTCAAGCTGGTTGTAATACTTCATTAGATGCCATGCTAGCTTGGAAGCAATTTCATAAAAACGCTCAAATATCATCTTCTGCTTTGTTAGGAGCAAATGCATGGTGTATCAATAATAAAAATGGTAAAGATAATATTATTATTAGAGAGCGTGTAATTTGTCGTGGTTTATTGAGAGTTGAAAATTTAAGCAAAGGTCAGCTTATAATCAACTCAGACGTTTATATCGGAGATAATACTTTAATTAGTTGTGTGGAATCTATTGAGATTGGCAGCATGACTATGATTGCTCATGGAGTTCAAATATTTGATAACGATTCTCATCCATTGGATTCTCAAGAACGTGAATTGGACTATTTAATTATCACTAATCAAAAATTGGGTAATAGACCTAAAATTAATAGTTCTCCCATAAAAATAGGTAACAATGTTTGGCTTGGTTTCAATAGCATTATTACTAAAGGAGTTACTATCGGCGACCGAAGTATTGTTGCCGCAGGTAGTGTCGTAACTAAAGATGTTCCAGCAAACACATTAGTAGCAGGTAATCCCGCCAGAATTATACGTGAGGTTGAGTAAATGAAAATACAATCATACTTGAAAAAAGTATATAAACTAATATCAAAGTTAGCTGCAATTCCTCAACACCTTGATGATTTGCAACAAGCAGTAGGTAGGATAGAAATGAGACAATTAGCTTCGGCTAATTCTATGTCTATACTCGCTCATGAATTCAAAGTGTATTCTCAAAATGGTGAAGATGGTATTATTCAATTTTTAATTAGAAATATTGAAATACCTAACAAAATTTTTGTAGAATTTGGAGTACATAATTACACCGAATCAAATACTCGGTTTTTATTAACAAATAACAAATGGTCTGGTTTAGTTATAGATGGTTCTAATGAAAATATAAACTACATTAAGTCTGATCAAATTTACTGGCAATATAATCTTAAAGCGCAATGTGCATTTATTGATAAAGATAATATCAATGATTTGATTAAGGATAATGGCTTATCAGGTGATATTGGCTTGTTGTCTGTAGATATTGATGGGAATGATTACTGGGTATGGGAAGCTATTGAATGTATTAATCCAAGAATTGTTGTTTGCGAGTACAATAGCTTCTTTGGTCTTACGAAAAAAGTAACTACTATTTATGACAAAGATTTTTTAATAACAAAAGCTCATTTCTCTGGATTGTATTGGGGTGCTTCGATAGCTGCTTTTGATTATTTAGCTAGGAAAAAAGGCTACTCACTTGTAGGTTCAAATAGTTCTGGTAATAATGTTTTCTTTGTCAGAAATGACCTTGTAGGAAGTCTTCCTACATACACACCTGAGCAAGCATATATAAAAACACATTTCCGAATTTCCCGCGATCATGATGGAAACCTAACATTTTTGGACTTTAATGGAGGAGTAAAGATAATTGAAGAAATGCCTGTCTATGAAGTAGATACAGGAAAAACTATAAAAGTTAAAGATATTTTTAATAGTTAATTAATAAAAATATGTTGGCTATTACAGATAACATTGCTTAATTTGTTATTGAGATCCCCGAAAATGAGCGATAAACAATTTCATACCTGGGAAGAAGCTGTTAAATGGCTTACTACCCAAGCTGAACAGCAAGAATTGGTACGAGCTTGTTACTACGATATACCTCTAAAATTGGCAGCAGAACGCTACTGGAATAGTGAGGAATGGCAAGCAATAAAAGAGTTTTTTCCACATAATACAGGAGTTGCCCTTGATTTAGGTGCAGGTAACGGTATTGCTAGTTATGCCCTTGCTAAGGAGGGTTGGAAAGTCAAAGCTTTAGAACCAGATCCAAGCGAATTAGTTGGGGTGGGTGCAATTCGCCAATTAGCAGAGGAAAATCATTTGCCTGTTGAAGTCGTGCAAGAGTTTGGTGAAAAGCTTCCTTTTGAGGAGCGAACTTTTGATTTAGTTTTTGCCAGACAAGTTTTACATCATGCACAAGACCTCCAGCAATTATGCAAAGAAATATACCGAGTACTTAAACCTGGAGGAGTCTTGATAGCAGTGCGAGAACATGTAATTTCTCACAAGCATGACTTGCCTAAATTTCTTGATTCTCATCCACTGCACAAACTTTATGGTGGAGAAAATGCTTATCAACTCAAAGAGTATCTAGGAGCAATGAAGTTATCAGGATTACTGGTAGATAAAGTAATAGGCTCTTTTGATAGCGTGATTAATTACGCACCTTTGACTGAAGAATCTCTTAAGAGTGAATTGCAAAAGAAATTTAATCTTATACCTGCTGGTAATATTGCTTCAAATTTATTCTTAAGTACTGGCGCCTTCAAACCCTTTTTACACCTACTCTCAAAAATTGATCATAGATCAGGGCGCCTATTCAGCTTTATTTGTTACAAACCGGAGGATTAAACTTGATGGCAGTGGTATGGGTAACAGGCGCCCGTGGTTTTATTGGTAGGAACTTATCTAAGTACTTAGCACAACAGGGGGACGAAGTTTTAGGAGTTGGTCATGGAGCATGGCTTCCTGAAACGCCCATCAGCTTTGGTGTCTCCTACTGGATCAATGGAGAAATTGATGATTCTAACTTGCGGCAGATGTTAGATACATCTGGGCAACCCGATGTTATCTACCATCTAGCTGGAGGTAGTTCGGTTGGTTTGTCAATGCAAACTCCTGCTGAAGATTATCACCGTTCTGTATCCACGACATCTAAACTTTTAGAGTGGATTCGAGGTAATGTACCAGAAACCAGATTAGTAGTTAGTTCAAGTGCTGCTATTTATGGCAATACTCAAATGGATGTAATTACGGAGGATGGTTACTTCACTCCTTATTCTCCTTATGGATTCCATAAACGTGCCGCTGAATTACTATGTGAATCTTACGCTCACAACTTTGGTCTGCGGATAGCAATTGTGCGCCTATTTTCTGTCTATGGTTCTGGTTTGTGCAAACAATTGCTGTGGGATTTATGCTGTCGTTTACAGCAATCTCCCTCCAAGCTGAACCTTCATGGTACTGGGAGTGAAATTCGCGACTGGTTGTATATAGAAGATGCCGTAAAAGTCTTGGTTGCTGCTTCTGCCAACGCTTCTTGTACTCCTTTTACTGTTAATGGTGGTACTGGTATTGGTACTTGTGTTCGTGATGTTGCCACTCTGCTTTGTAGAGCTTGGGGTCAATCGATTGAGATCAAGTTCTCTGGCGAACAACGAGCTGGCGACCCATTTTCACTGATAGCTGACACTAAACGTCTCCGAAGTCTTGGGTTTGTTCCCCAACACAAACTAACTTCAGGGCTTGAGGAATACGTTAATTGGTTTCGACAACTTAATACGGGTATAAATCAAAAGCATGAGTAAACCAAAAGCTATTGTTATTAACTTATCTACATCTGGTAGGCGATTAGGCGGCGCCGCAATTGCTGCTGAGTGGCATAGCCGCTTTATGGCTCCCAAATTTCCTGTTGAATTATGGAGAATGTGGGATTGTGACGAAGAATTTTATTTAGATAATCTAAAAGTTCGGAACTATACTACCAAAGATAATTTTGGTTTTCTAAGCCAGTTAGTTCCCAAGCAAGCAAAATCATTTTTTTTAGATAGCGCCATTTTAGATAACATACTTACTATTCATCCTGATATTATCCATCTCCAAAATCCTTTGCCTGGTCTAGCTTTTGAGAAAATTGCAAGGAAAGCATCTGCAACAGGTATCAAAATAGTAGTTTCTACTCATGGTTTTTTTGAAGTCATGAATCCAAACTATGGTTTGAAAACGTATCAAAGATGGGCATGGCAACAGTGGATTACCCAACCAATTATTAGAGCATTAAATTGTACAGATGTAGTTTTATCTGGCTATCCGGATGAAAAAAAAATGCTTATAAAACAAGGAGTATCAAAAGATAAAATTCATTTAATTCCAAACGGTATAAATCCTTTTTTATTAAATAATCCATCAGAAGAAGAACGTTCTACAGTTATCAAAAAATTTTCAATATCTCAAGAAAAACCTATTCTATTGTTTGTCGGAAATCATACAGGAAATAAGGGATTAGAGACTGTTTTAAGAGTTGCGTCTTCTCTCTCTCAGCCAGCAACGGTAGTAATAGGTGGCAAGTTATTAACTCCTGACGAGCCATTACAGTGGAGGCAGAAAATTCCACCAGCACCTCATGTAGATGTTATTTTTACTGACTACTTAACTTTGACTGAGCAAAGAGCGCTATATCATTTAGCTACATTACTTCTATTTCCTAGTTTAGCGGACACTTTGCCATTAACTATTTTGGAAGCGATGGCAAGTAGATTGCCAGTAATTGCCTATGATGTTGGCGGAATATCATATCAGCTTGAAAATAACTCTGGCTTCGTAATTAAAGCTGGGAATTTTCAAGATTTTTGTGAAAAAGTAGAATTTGTAATCAATAATAATTCGATAAGAGAAGAGATTATTATAAACGCAAAAACTAGACAAGAACAATTATTCTCATGGGAAATAGCTGCTAAAAAAACAGTAGAAATATACAAAAATCTTTCTAAATAGTTTGTTATTTAATAAAATTTGAATATATTTTAAGCTATGCAGCAAATTACTATCCTCTCTCAGTACTTTTATCCTAGTGTTGCTTCTACTGCCCAACTAATGACAGATTTGGCGATAGGCTTTTCTAAACGTGGATATACAGTGAACGTGTGTACAGGAAGTCAATCTAACGATACTAAGCTTGAATTGTCAAATCAAATCAAAATCAACCGTACTGTCTCTCCCATTAAATCTCGCACCAGTATTTTAAGCAAAATTAGTAGTTCAATATTTTTTATATTAGGAGCTTTGATATTTGTTATATTTAAGCAGCCTCGAAATGCTCCACTGTTAATCGCCTCTAATCCTCCTTATGCTGGTATTTTAGGTATCTGCTTCAAGCTCTTTAGAAATGGTGAATATTATTTTCTGCTGCAAGATATTTTTCCTGAATCTGGAGTTATGTCTGGTATTATGCAGCCAGATAGTATTTTATTTAATTTTTTTAGTCAATTAATTTATTTAACTTGTAAATATTCCCAAAATACAATTGTTCTTAGTAGTGCCATGCAAGCATTTTTAGAGCAAAAGTATTCCAATATTAAATTTAAATTTCAAATTATTGAAAATTGGTCTATTGAAGATATTCCAGTTTGTGATAAGCAGCATAACAAATTTGCAAAACAGTACAATCTTAATGAAACATTCACAGTTTTATACTCAGGCAATATGGGTAGGTTGCATGATATAGAAACTATTGTCGAAGCAGCAAGATTACTTCGAGATACTTCTATTAAATTTGTTTTTATTGGCGATGGAGCTAAAACTAAAATTATAGAGAAGGCAATTCAAAACTACAAGCTACAAAATATTTTGTTATTACCTTTCCAACCTAGAGAATTAATTTCATTATCCTTAACTGCTTGCGATATTTCTCTTGTTAGCCTTATTCCTGGCAGTGAGTATATTATTGCTCCTTCTAAACTCTATGGTATGTTAGCAGCAGGACGGGGTATTATTGCTATTTCTTCTCCAAATTCATATATTGACCAACTTATCACAAATTTTGACTGTGGCGTTAATAGTCCCCCTAATAATGCTCTTAACCTGGCAAATATAATTCGTGAATTAGAGCATGAACCTTTAAAAGTTAAGGCGATGGGAGAAAACGCTCGTCAACTATATGAAAACAGATATAGATTTGAGCGTGCGTTAGATGAATATGAAAAATTATTATTTTAATTACAATCTTAGTAATTAGAGGATAGGGTTAAAACTTGCACCACTACGCCCAGTCACAATCCACAAAAGCGAGCGCCCACAATCTCGCAACACCCGCACTAAAGACTCAGAATTTTGACCAGTTGAAGGCACTGCCACAGGTGTAACTGCAATTCCTCGACTACCAAGAACTATAGTGGCGATTGCCCTTGAACGTCGCATGTGGTAATCTGACGTAATCAAATAAATATGCTCTAGTTTCTGACTTACTAAATCTCCTACCAAAGTAGTAAAATTCGTTACAGTATCAGTAGCCCGACCATCAAATCGAACCCGTTCGTTAGGAACACCAAACTGCCGAAAAATGCGGCGATTCGGTTGCTCATAACTTGCATAATCAGAAACCCAAATATCTAGGTTAGAGTGAGACTGCCAAAAGCGTGCTGCAAACTCCATCCGGGCTGGGTCACTACCCAGAACAAAAATACTCTGCGGTATTGGCGCCCGATGAAGAGCAATTGCTATTCTGACAGGGATAATACCAACCAACACCAATCCTAGTGCAAAAACTAACCCGGTCAATTTTAAACAACGGTATCTAGACTTACGCTTCATTCAGCAATCACCGAAACTTCTTAACAAAAACTATAGTAACTATAATGGTAGTTATCCATTTAAATTGACTTTATTCAAAACTTAAATAAAATTATACCTAAGCACAAACCCAAGTATACTTTATAGTGTTAAAGATTACTATACATCAAAGAAATTAACTTCTGTTTTGCTTATTACCTGGGCGATTGCCAATGTAAACACACTCATTACGGTTGTTAGATGACAAAAAAACTTCTTCGTCATCCTGTTGTTAAAAACGCTATATCACTTCTTACTGTTCAGATTGCGAAATATATATTGCCCTTAGTTACAATTCCCTACTTAGCAAGGATATTGGGTCCACAGGAATGGGGACTAGTGATATTTGCTCAAGTGTCCGCTCAATGGTTTGAGATGATTTTAGACTACGGCTTTAATCTCTCAGCCACGTGCGAAATTTCTCGTAATCGTGATAATCAACAACAGGTTACGGAGATTGTCAGTGGTGTTATGGGCGCCTCTGGTTTATTGCTTGTAGTATCAACATTGATTGTTTTATCAATGAGCATTTTAGTGCCTGCATTTAAGCTACATCCGGACTATTTAATTTGGGCTTGGCTTATTGGTGTAGCTCAGGGATTAAATCCCCTTTGGTACTTTCAAGCTATCGAGCGTATGCAGTTTCCAGCCATGCTAGATTTAGGAACTCGCGTAATTGCGACAGTAATCACACTTATGTGGGTCAAGACTTCTAATGAAGGATGGAAGGTGTTGGCTGTCCAAGCGACCGCAGGACTCCTAGCTTATGCATCAATGCTGGTCTTGATGTACCGAGACATACCTTGGCAACTCCCTCGTATTGCTTCAGCTTTAAAAGCCTTACGCATGGGTGGAAGTATGTTTTTGTACCGTTGTTCCGTAAGCTTGTACACCACCGCTAACACTTTTATTCTAGGATTACTGGCGCCCTTACAGCAAATTGCATTTTATGGAGAATCTCAACGCTTAACCAGAGCAGTAGGTACTTTGTCAAGTCCCATTACTCAGGCAATCTTTCCCCGTATAAGTTATTTACTCACCAATAATTCTAAGCGCGCGGCAAAATTAGCTAGTATTAGCATGTTAGTAATGGGATTGGGTAGCTTGAGCTTGGCAGCTATGTTAGCGATATTTGCCCCTTTAATTGTAAATACTTTATTCGGAGCCAAATTTGAACCAGCTGTTCCACTGCTACGAATTTTAGTTTTTGTATTACCATTTATGAGCCTCAACTATGTGTTAGGGCTTCAATGGATGTTGCCTCTAGGGTTGAATCGTGCTTTTAATAGCATTACAATCACAGCAGGACTTATTAACCTAATTTTAGCTCCTATTTTTACCCTAAAATTTGGTACGATAGGCATGGCTTGGATGGTTGTATTCTCCGATGCATTTGTAACCATAGGCATATACATTATACTTTGGCGTAAGGGGTTAACCATACATCACGTTTGGAATACACCTCTTATATAAATGATTTAATAGAATAAATATGAACCAACCAAGGCTCTCAATTAGAAAATTAAGAATTTGGAAACAAGATTACCTAACTTATCGTTATTTATGGTCAAATATTGAATGGGCAGTCAAAAAAGCTAGAAGCCAAACTTCTAACTCAACTCCTTTTGTTTTAGACGTTGGCTGTGGAAATAAACCTTACGCTGACTTATTTGAGGGTTGTAACTACAAAGGAATGGACTGTACAACAATTAATTCTTTACCAGACATAGTAGGAGACGCAACAAATATTCCTTTTGAAAGTAATACAATAGATATTGTATTCTGCACTCAAGTTATTGAACATATTACTGAACCAAAAGCAGTGATAGAAGAGTTCTATCGAGTATTGAAACCAGATGGCTTTTTGATATTAACAGGTCCATTTTACTGGCCTTTGCATGAAGAGCCTTTCGATTTTTACAGATTTACGAAGTATGGTTTTGAGCATCTACTAAAAAACGCTGGATTTTCCACTTGGGAAATTAAAGCAGATGGAGGCACTTGGGCACAAATATTTTTGTCAATCAATTTACAAGTTCGGAGTAAATTTTTAGTATTAATTCGGGTTTTACTAAATCTTCTTGGCGCAATGCTAGATAAAATTAACTATCAAGAAAATTCTCCAGCCAATTATACAATATTGGCACAAAAATGATGTATTAATCCAGTAATTGAATTGAAACTAAGTAATATAATATTTATGATAACTCATAAAATTCTATTTTACAATGATTCGCCAGTTTTTGGAGGACATGAGAAAAGTTTAATTTACATAATTAAGTATTTAATAGAACATACAAATATAAATTTAGTTTTTGTTTTTTATTGTGGCAACGTAAGATTTAGTGAATATTTAAATTTAACTGCTCAAGAATATCATCATAGAATTAGCATTTGTAAAATAAATTATTATTCTGGGAGTTTTCAAGGGGTAAAAACACTATTATCATTTAAACATGTAAGTTTTATTCAAAATATTATCAACGCTTGTCAACCAGATATTGTTGTTGTTGTTCAGGGTAGTATTGAACTTTCTTGCCTAGGATTACTAGCTGCAAAAAAAAGTGGTTATCTAACAGTTAGCTTTATCCCAATGACCTTTAAGTTTAAAGATATTGGGGTGTACTTAGGAGCCTTTAGAGACCCTATAAATAAATATTTCTACAGTTTACCCGACAAATTTATTATTACCAGTTACAGTATGCTTCATAGGCTAACTCAGCATCAAGTACCAGAACATAAAGTGGACGTAGTATATGGTGTAATTGATACATCTTCATATTCTAAAGTAAACCAAAGTGATGCAAGATTATTTTACAAATCTCAGTATAATTTAAAACAAGACGATTTTATTATGGCTATAATTGGTCGTGTACAGTTTAGACAAAAAGGACATGATTTACTAATACATACACTTTCTCAAAACTTAAATAAACTTAAAGGTTGTAAACTACTTGTCGTTGGAGATGGCCCAGACCTGCCGAAACTTAAGTCAATGGTGACTAAAAAAAAGCTCCAAAATCATGTAGAATTTATACCTTGGTCTAACGATTTACATTACCTCTATTCTGCTATCGATATGCTAATTATTCCTTCCCGCTTTGAAGGAATGCCACTTGTAATGCTGGAAGCAATACATTATAGTATTCCTGTAATTGCATCTAATAGGGACGGAATGAAGGAGCTATTACCAGCAGAATGGTTGTTTGATTGTAACGATAGTGAATCTTTAATGAGAACCTTACTAAAAGTTAAGAATATGAACCAAGACGAAATAATAATAGAAAATAAGCTAAAAGTAGACAAAAAATTTAATACCAAAATATTTGGTAAAAATTTTTATAATTCGATTTCAAATTTATTAATAAAGAATGAAATATCTAATTTTTGATGACATAATATTTAATATTCAAAAGTTTGGTGGCATCTCCAGTTATTGGCGAGAGATGACTTTTAGAGTTGAAAAAAAAAATAATTTTAAAATTTTAAGAACAAAGAGTAGTAAGTTTAATAGATATTTACCTGTAGTTTCAAAAACAGATATTTTTCATTCTAGTTTTTATCGTATAAACTTGTCTCCAAAAGTTAAAAATGTTATAACTATCCATGATTTTATTTATGAGTTTGGTTTTTTAAAAACATTAAACACTATTCCCAACATTCTGCAAATAAAGTTAGCTATCAGTTATGCAGACGCTATAGTTTGTGTTTCAGAAAACACAAAAAAAGATTTATTCTCTTTATACCCTCAAACTATTCATCATCAAAACGTTTTTGTCATAGGACATGGCAAATCATTTGTAATTAACAAATATACTAGTACGCAACAGTTTTTGCCTACCGCATTCTCCACCTGTAAACCTCAACAATATATATTATTTGTTGGAAAAAGGTTGCATTATAAAAACTTTCAAACTGCCCTTCTGGGTTTTCATAGTTCATCACTTCCAAAATTAGGCTTCTCAATGATATGTGTTGGCAGTAAATTTTTGGAATCAGAAGAGAAAATGATTGAAAAACTAGGTCTAAAAAAAAAGGTAGTATATTTTGATAATGTAAACCAAGAAAACTTAGGCTATGTCTACAAACATGCCTTTGCATTGGTTTATCCCTCTCTATATGAAGGTTTTGGCTTACCACCTCTTGAAGCTATGAGCTGTGGTTGCCCTGTAATTGCATCTAACACTTCTTCCATTCCAGAAGTTGTTGGAGATGCGGGAATATTAATTAATCCTCATGATGTCAATGCAATAGCATCTGCATTAGAAAAACTATTATGCGATGAAACAAGAAATTATTATATTGCTAAAGGTTTAAATAGAGCAGAATTATTTAGCTGGGAAAAAACAGCACAAAAGTATACCGAAATATATAAGTCTTTAATTACTGATAGTAATTAACCATAAATAAAAAATGTGATTTGATGTTCTTTGTAAATACCCTTCTAGAATATACTTTCGTTAACCCTTGCCCGTATAGCTGCAATCTTCGAGGGTGTAGGCAAAGTGTTCAAATATTTTTTTGAAGAGGAAATTAAGCGCAATACTTATAAATTTGTAAACATCAATACTTACGTATATACGTAATTCATCTTTTTAAACTGACTTGTTTAGACTTATACATATATTTACTTGGGATGACGCTATATTTAAAGTCATATATTTTACTAATGCTAGTAAATAAATAAAATGATATTTAGAACACTATTTAAGCCTGGTTAAATTTTAACTCTGTTTATTATATGAGTGTAGTATTTTCTTGCTCATTGGTATTGAATCGCGCATTCTTTAATTGACCGATTTATAGCAACTTAATACTAAGCAGTAATTACAAATGTTTACAGAAGTCTCGTCCGAAGCCTCGGTAAGTACCAAATCTCTATGGAATCTCCGCAGCATTCCTGTAATGCTCTTAATTGGGGATATTCTAGGTTTTATTGTCTGTTTAAAATTAGCTGTTTGGTTAAGGTTTGGTGAGCCAGTAGACTGGTTTAATCCTACTGTTTATGGATTGGTGCTATTTACTCTGGCAGGATTTTATTTAGCAGATACCTATAAACCAGATACGCAAATCGCAGGTTTACGGGCGCCAGCACGCATCTTGGTGTGTAACATCATAGTAGGTGTAATTAGTGCTGCTTTGATTTATTTATCTGGTGTCTGGAGAGAAAATCCGCTGTCGTGGCGAAGCGTTCTAATACCAAGCTTGGCTTTATTCACACTGTTGGCAATATCGTTACGTATGATGGCAGTAGGTTGGATGCGCGCGCATGTTCAACAAAGTCGTTGGTTAATTTTGGGTGCAAACGAGAATACTAACGAATTTGTTGAAGATTTTCAAACTAAAACTCCCTTGGGACGTTTGGTTGTACTTACCGAAGACCTAAAGAAGTGCCAGTCGCCCACTTATAAAAATGTCCATTGCGTAGGCAGTATTTCAGACTTGCCATCCTGGGTTTCTCAACCTTGGTCAGGAGTGCTAGTGGGGAACAAACTAGAATTATCTGATGACCAGGTGCGGCAATTGATGCAAACGCGGCTAAAAGGAGTCCCTGTATATAAGCTGCCAGATTTTTATGAATCCTTGTGGAATAAACTGCCATCATCCTTACTGCACGATAACTGGTTTGCTTATAGTGTAGGTTTCAATTTAGTACAAGGTCGAATCGATTCAAAAATTAAGCGGGTCTTTGATATCATTGCAGCAGCAATACTGCTCGTGGTTTTATCTCCAGTAATGTTGCTTGTAGCAATAGCTATCAAACTCGATAGCCCAGGCGCCATTTTCTACAGTCAAGTCAGAACAGGACTCAACGGCAATACGTTCAAAGTTCATAAATTCCGCTCAATGTATAAAGATGCAGAAAAGCGGGGGGTACAATGGGCACAAGAACGCGACCCCAGAATTACGCGTGTTGGATATTGGCTGAGAATTCTCCGATTAGATGAACTACCACAGATTATCAACGTCCTACGAGGAGAAATGAGCTTAATCGGTCCTCGTCCAGAAAGACCAGAATTTGACGTCAAACTCAAAGAAGCAATTCCTTACTACGAAGTACGTTATTTAGTCAAGCCAGGAATTACCGGATGGGCACAAGTCTTGTATCCCTACGGCGCCTCTATAGAGGATGCATACGAAAAGTTATCTTATGACCTTTACTACATTAAGAATTATTCGTTGATGTTAGATGTAGCAATTGCTTTTAAAACTGTCAGAGTAGTTCTTTTAGGTAAAGGTAGATAATTTAATCCCCCCCTAACCCCCCCTTAATAAGGGGGGGAATAAGAAGCTACTCTTAGCCCCCCTTAATAAGGGGGGGAATAAGAAGCTACTCTTAGCCCCCCTTATTAAGGGGGGTTGGGGGGATCAAATCTCCAACCCCACTATAAACAACCAAATATATGACTAAAAAAGTACTAGTAACAGGAGGCGCCGGCTACATAGGTTCACATGTCGTGCGTCAATTAGGCGAAGCAGGCTATGATGTAATAATATACGATAACTGTTCAACAGGCTTACCCCAAGCGGTACTGCATGGTGAATTAATTATCGGCGATTTATCAGATACTATATTTCTCCGCCAAGTATTCTGTAAACATAAATTCAGTGCTGTACTACACTTTGCCGCGAGCCTAATCGTACCAGAATCAGTAGCCCGCCCTTTAGACTACTACGCCAACAATACTCGCAATACCCTCAACCTGCTCCAGTGCTGTAAAATCACAGGTGTTAACCAAATTGTTTTCTCTAGCACAGCAGCAGTTTATGGTGAACCGAAAGAAAATCCAGTTACAGAATTAACTCCCACTAACCCAATAAATCCTTACGGACGCTCAAAGCTAATGAGCGAGTGGATGATTCAAGATTATGGCACCACCTCTGATTTACGCTATGTAATTTTACGTTATTTCAATGTCGCAGGCGCCGAACCAGAAGGCAGACTAGGACAGTTCTCAGCAAATGCAACTCATTTAATCAAAGTTACCTGCGATGCAGCACTAGGCAACAGACCAGAACTAAAAGTTTTTGGTACAAACTTTCCCACACCAGATGGAACTGCTATCCGCGACTACATCCATGTTGAAGACCTAGCAACAGCCCATGTAGACGCTTTACATTATCTCGAACAGGGAAATCAAAGCCAAATCTTCAACTGTGGTTATGGCAAAGGTTACAGCGTACAGCAAGTAATCGAACGGGTCAAAGCAATCTCTGGCGCCGATTTTCCTGTCATCAAAACATCACCTCGTCCCGGAGACCCAGTATCTGTTGTCGCATGTGGCAATAAAATTCGTCAATTACTAAACTGGCAACCAAAATACAACGACCTAGATACAATCATATGTACAACCTTAGATTGGGAAACTAAGCATAAATATTTATTTAGTAGAGAATCAAAAGTTAAAAAGGTTGAGAAGTTGGCGCCAATTTAGCAACGGATGTAACGGATATAACGCCCACAGTTCGTATGCCTGGGGCTATTGATACAAAACCTGCCTACCCTTCGGGATATCCTCCGGATAACGCAGGCTAATTATATGTATCTTCATTTAAAAACACTACACAACGAAAACTTGAATCAGAAGCGAAGCCGGATTGTATTTAAATTTAATATACAATAATATATGATTACTAACTATTACTCCCTCCTATGCCCCTGGTTGGAGGAAAAGTTATTATGAACTATCAGGTTTTCGTTTGTAGCCAATCTGAGCAGCACTTTGTAGCATCAGTCTTTGGAATGCCAAATCTTACTGTTGAAGGTAGAACAGCCCCACCTCTTTCTGATGAAGGCACTAGCCGCGAAAGCATTTATCAGGAACGAGAGGAAACTGCACGAAAAATTGCTGTAAACATGCTTAGTAAGGGAGTTTCATTAGAATCAATTGTGGATTTTACTGGTTTAACGCTTGAACAGGTTCAACAACTACAAACACAGCAATCAGAAAATCAATCATAGTAGATTGGTTTCACACAAATCTATTCGTAGAGACCAAATTAATACGGTCTCTACGTAAACCATCCGTTACATCCGTTACATCCGTTGCCAATTATCCCTTCCCACCAGGTCGTTCACCAATCCGAATAACAGGCGCCTCTACCTTACCATTTAATTCAGCTTTCTGATTCACTTTCACTCCATAATATCCCTTAGAATGATAGTAACCTCCATAGCTATTATCTGCATTCACACCATTCAAAACCATGCCTAAAACTCGCTGACCTGACTGTTCTAACTGCGCTTTTGCAGCAATTACGGCATCTTTGTCAGCAACAGCAGGACGCACGACTAACAATGTTCCATTTGTCATTTTACTCACAATTAATGCATCTGTTACCGCAGTTACAGGTGGAGTATCAACAATTACAAAATCATAGTCTTTGCTAGCTTCCTCAAGTAACGCGCGCATTCGCTGTGAGTCAAGCAGTGCAGCAGGGTTAGGGGGAATTGTACCAGCAGTTAATACATCTAAATTATGTACTGCTTCCTGTGCTATTGCTTGATAATCTGCTTGACCTACTAAAACTTCACTCAACCCCATGAAGTTAGATTTTCCCCAAACTTTGTGCTGACGCGGGCGCCGCATATCCGCATCTATTAACAGCACTCTATACCCCATTTGCACTTTAGCCACTGCTAAGTTAGCAGCAACAAAAGACTTGCCTTCACCAGGAACAGAGCTAGTTACAGCAATAACTTGCAGTGCTTGATCAGATAGCGTGAAACTTAGGCTTGTCACAAGCATTTCAAAAGCTGATGTCGCTGCTGAATAAGGGTCATTCAGCACTGGTAAGTCGTCGGTATTTCCTTTGCGACCACCAAGTTGAGGAATTGTGCCCAGCAAAGGATAACCGAGTAATCGCTTGGCTTCTTCCATATTTTTGAGCGATTTGTCCATAGCTTCCAAAACCAAGGCGGCGCCAACACCTAGTATAATTCCTAAAACTCCACCTAATGCCAAGTTGAGAGGAATTTTTGGAGATACAGGCTTTTCAGGAACTTCAGCCGCAGAAACTACGCGGGCGTTACCCACCTTTTGCTGCTCTACAACTTCAACTTCTTGTAACTGCTTTAATACTTGTTGATAAGTTGATTGCGCCACCTGTAACCTACGCTCTAACGCGCGCTGCTGTTGCTCCAATCTAGGTATAGCTGATAGGCGCCCTTGGTAATTCAAATATGCCGTTTGTAAAACCTGCACTTGATTATTCACTGCTAACCTATCTACTTCAGATTTCACCAAATCCAAAGTCAAAGTTTGCTTGAGTTGTCCAATCTGCAAGTTTTTCTCTGATATGGGCTGTTTAGTATCAACAATTGTACCAACCCGCTTGGACAATTGCTCCCGAAGCGCTTGTACTTTGGCTTCTGAATCCCTAACTTTTGGATGTTCTTCAGTAAAGCGAGTTTGCAACACCGCTAACTCATCTTGCGCCTTTTGGTATTCAGCTAACACCTGCTGCACACCAGACGATTGATTTAAATTTGAAAGCTCGACAGCCTGCTGCGTAGTTAATTCTAATTCTTTTTGCAAAGCAACAGAGCGACTCGATGCATCTGATAGCAGCGCTTGTGCCTTGGTAATATCACCCGACAAGTTGGTAAGTGCTTCTACCCCAACCTTTGCTTCATCTGGTAACGAAACTACTTTATTCTCATCTTTAAATTTACGCAACCCAGCTTCTGCCGCTACCACTCGTCGTTCAATAGCTGGCAATTGCTTACTCAAAAACTCGCGCGCACTGGTGGCATCCAAACGGTTAACTCGTATATTATTGTCTATATAATGATTTACTAACGTATTAATAACATCTGCCGCGACTTTTGGATCAGTATCGCGGTAAGTTATCTCCAGTACATCAGTTCCTTTAACACCTTTCACTTTGAGAAGCTTAAGAAATGCTTCAACCTTCAAAGGTTTACCCTTCTTATCCTTAAGGTTTAACTCGCTAATAGTTTTCTTAACAAGCGGGTTTGAGCGAATAACCTCTGCCTCGGTATCTAAAGGACTACTAGTATTCGTCAGCGCGCTTATGGCACCTACTTTCTCACTTAAACCAGTTAACGAAGAGGCGCCGTTATTCTTAATTAACAGCTTTCCTTGCGACTCATAAACAGGTTTTTGTGAAAAAGTAACAAGCGCAGTTAATCCAAACACTGAACCCATTACGCCTGCGGAAACAAGCCAACGTCTTTTTAATATTCGTAAATACTGCTGGAAGTCAAGTTCGTTTTGATCTTCTTGATTGGAAGGCATAATTCTATTCACTCAAACTACAAAAAAATTAAAAACGTGCAGCTGCTCCTTTAAACTCACATAAGTCTTACACATATTTGTATTTTCATTAAAAAATACATTTTTATATAAATTGATCATTATATTATTAACTCTTCTAAAATATAGACTAAATATTTTATTTTACAAGTGATATTCGTTACATTCAACACTGTTAAATTACTGTTAATTATTCCTTAAAATTTTGAATAAAGATATTAAAATTTCTTGTGAAATGGGCATAAAAAGCCCGTCTAAATAGACTATATAAAAGTAAATAAAATGTTTTCAAAATCACAATAGGCGCTATCGCAATTTAATCTGACGAAAATTACAATTTTTGTACTATATAGTTCAAGCAAGCAGAAGCAAAAACTGCGGGAAATATCAAGTAACATAGTCAGTTTTCACTTTTTGCTGTATCTTTATTAAAAATGGTAGATGTTAATCAGAATTCTCCCGTCAATAGTACTTCTCAACAAGGACGGGAGATTTTTATTCGATGCGTCATTTTAACGAATTGCTGGAAACCATTTTGACCATGCATCCCAATTTTGTACAAGGTCGGCTAAAACTTGGTACCCCTTCGTGCGTGGATGTGCTTTGTCGTAGGCGCCTACTTCATCAAACCACACTGTAGATTGTTTGAGCAAGGGGAATATATTTAGATAAGGTATATCGAGTGAGTTGCAAGTGCGTGCATAATACTCAGATAATTCGGCGATGCGAACATTTTGGTCGTTATCTAACATTGGTGGGGGCCCGACCATTAACACAGGATATAGCTGTTTTGCTTCGCTCAAAATTTGTCGAGCATTTAAAATAGAATTCAAAAAAGAAACTCGTGTTTTTCCACCTTGAAGAACTGTATCGTTGACACCAAACGAAAATACAACTCTACCATTATGTTCTGGTTGCAAACGGTAAGTAACTTCTGGTAGCCATCGTTGTTTTAACTCTTCGCTTGTTTCGCGCCGCACTCCCAAGTTGTAGTAAGTAATATCGTAACCTTGTTGATTGGCGCCTACACAAACTCGACCAGTCCAACCCAAACACTCTGGGTCTCCGGTTCCGTTGACAAATGACTCACCAACAAAGCAAATTCTAACTTCAGGTAGATGTTCTGATTTCACTTTTATATTAAATATTTTTTAAGTAAAAATTTACTATACAAGATGTATAGAATTGGTAATCTGATTATCTTATTTATAAAATTTTTATTTGTGGCGCCTTGGGACAATTTTTAAATTGTCTATTTTATGAATATAAAAAACCTATCCGTTACATCCGTAGCCAATCTTGATATTAAAATTTGTAGCACAGGGTATGAGCCTGTGCCACATTTCAATTATCAAATTGCCGATTGCTTAACTAGACTCAGATTAATATCTGTAACCGCCACCACTTTGTTGGTTAGGTTTGTGAACGATGAAGCTAAGTACTTGACACTGCTTAATGTTGTCAAAACCAACAACACGAATGTAGCAGTTGCTGTACTGTGAACGACACTGTTGTACTTCACCTAATACTTCTTGGGTGCTACGTGCGTTGAACAAAGGTAACTTCCACATTGTCCAGTAAAACTCAGTTGGTTCTGACTGTTCGTTAAACTCAACTGCTGGAATGTAACCTTGGTTAAGAATGTACTGTACTTGCTTAGTAATTTGCGCGTCAGACAAAGGGGGAAGGTAAGAAAGAGTCTCGAAACGACGCTCTTTTGGTAAAGTTTGCATAATTCTTTGGTGCGAATGGGTATAAATACTTTAATTGAGGCGGAAATTGATAATTGGGTGGTATAATTACCCATCATCATTTGATTGTTCGGGTTCTAAGTCACTGGCGCCTGGGGTAGATAAACTAATTTGCGTAATGCGTTCAAGATGTTGCTTGCGATGTTCCATATTAGCTTGCTGAATTCCCGAACGAACCATTTCTGGAAGAAATTCGCTAACTTCTTCAGCAATGTGTTCACGAACAGTCATTATTCGCAATGCTAACTCAGGCTTTTCGCTAAACAAACTTTCCAAAAACTTTTCCCCATTTTGCACTTTGTCGGCTGAAAAGTTATGCAGCCAATAAGCCAAGGGAGGATTTGTCTCATCAAGTTGTAACAACACTGTTCGCAATGCCTGATACGTCAAATAACTTTGTAACGTTTTAGCCGTGTCTTTCGCAATTTGTTTTATGTTCATGCCTGACCCCAGCCCATAATTAGTTCTGAGTATAAAGTTCTGAGTGCTGAGTGAACAGCTAACTAAGGGTCTTAGATTTTGAGCAAAATTTCTGTCTAGCATATTACTTAGCCCAAAATACTTAATGGGAGACGTAACATGTTACGTCTCTACACTCAGCACTCAGCACTTTCCACTCATAACTATTAAACGGTATCCATTGCCTCGAACTCGAACTTGATTTCTTTCCAAAGTTCACAAGCAGCAGCCAATTCAGGAGACCACTTACAAGCTTCACGAATAACGTCGTTACCTTCGCGAGCCAAGTTGCGACCTTCGTTACGTGCTTGAATACAAGCTTCAAGTGCAACACGGTTTGCTGTGGCGCCAGGTGCGTTACCCCAAGGGTGTCCTAGAGTACCACCACCGAATTGTAATACGGAGTCATCGCCGAAGATTTCAACGAGCGCGGGCATGTGCCATACGTGGATACCACCAGAAGCAACAGCCATTACTCCAGGCATAGAAGCCCAGTCTTGTGTAAAGTAAATACCACGAGACTTGTCTTGTTCTACGTAGTTTTCACGTAATAAGTCAACGAAGCCCATTGTAATACCACGTTCACCTTCGAGCTTACCTACAACGGTACCAGTGTGAATGTGGTCACCACCAGACATCCGGAGAGTTTTAGCTAATACGCGGAAGTGAATACCGTGGTTTTTTTGACGGTCAATAACCGCGTGCATTGCGCGGTGGATGTGGAGCAATAGACCGTTATCGCGACACCATTTAGCCAAAGTGGTGTTAGCGGTAAAACCTGCGGTTAAATAGTCATGCATAATGATGGGCATTTTGAGTTCTTTCGCAAACTCAGCACGCTTCATCATTTCTTCGCAAGTAGGAGCGGTTACGTTGAGGTAGTGACCTTTAATTTCACCGGTTTCTGCTTGAGACTTGTGAATAGCATCAGCTACAAACAAGAAACGGTCTCTCCAACGTTGGAAAGGTTGCGAGTTGATGTTTTCGTCGTCTTTGGTGAAGTCCAAACCACCACGTAGACACTCATAAACCGCACGACCGTAGTTTTTAGCAGATAAACCAAGTTTTGGTTTAATGGTACAACCCAACAAAGGACGACCATACTTGTTTAACTTATCGCGCTCTACTTGAATACCGTGTGGAGGACCTTGGAAAGTCTTAAGGTAAGCAACAGGAATACGTAAGTCTTCCAAACGCAATGCGCGTAATGCTTTGAAACCAAACACGTTACCTACAATAGAAGTCAACATGTTTGTTACGGAACCTTCCTCGAACAAGTCTAAAGGATAAGCAACGTAAGCAATATATTGATTGTCTTCGCCAGGAACTGCTTCGATGTCGTAGCAACGACCTTTGTAGCGGTCTAGGTCGGTGAGCAAGTCAGTCCAAACTGTTGTCCAAGTACCTGTCGATGACTCAGCAGCAACTGCCGCACCTGCTTCTTCGGGGGGAACTCCTGGTTGTGGAGTCATCCGGAATGCAGCAAGAATATCTGTATCTTTAGGTGTGTAGTCTGGGGTGTAATAAGTTAATCTGTAATCTTTAACCCCTGCCTGATACCCTGATTTGCTCTGGGTCCGAGTTTGAGCGTAAGACATATTTCCCTTCCAAGAAGTCACTCTTTGTTATTTGCAATTCACGTCTGATGTAATTTCCCACGCACCTACATACATGCTTTTGCGTTAAAGCATGTTTTGGTGGCATTCAGGGTTTACCCGTTCTAAATTGTTAGTTCAGCGTTTTTTCACTCAGCTTTCAGGTCAAAACCATCTTGATAAAGACTACCAAGACGGATTGCCCTCAACTAGCTTTCAGTAACCAAAGGCTTGTTTACTCGTTAACACTATAACCATCTATTTAAGCAGATAATGTCTCTCTTCTTCGTACCAGAAAAAAAGCTTTTTATCTTTTTCTTATCAAGAGCGCTAAATCCTCGCGAACACTGCCATACTGAATGACCATTTAATTCAGACACAAACAAAAATTCCAATATACGGAGATTTAGGGGTTGACAAGCAAGAGATAAAAATCACACCGGAGCGTGAATTGCTACCTGTTACACAAATATACCAAGAAATTAATAAGTTATCCTTTGAATATTCTTAACTTTTATATTTAAATTTTTTATTAAATAAAGATTTAAGTTTTTTGTAAATTTTCCGTTACAAACACTTTACAAAGTGCATTTTATATGAGCTAAAGAAACCGGGCTTCTGGATAAATTTAGCTTTTCTAGCAAAGACTTGATTAAGAAGCCCGGTTTCTGGTTCAAGTTACTGTATAGAAAACATAAAATTTTGGGAATACTGAGGATAACCCGAAGCTTCCATAACATAAACGGCGATGGGGAGTGTCTAAACAAGGTAACTGACAGTGGTATTGATGAAACGCGCTAGTTTATTAATTAGTTCTATCCTTTTTGGGATAGTAGCTCTACCTTGGGTGAAAGTCGCAGTAGCTCAAGAAACCTTACAAATTAACCCATCCGAGTTAACCCCAGCTTATCCTGCTGCGGCGCCTCCAACTGGTGCATCCGAGTCACCAGACGGAAGAATAGAAGAAATAGACTACCGGGTTCACGCACTACAGCCTGATTTTACAGGTAATCTTTGGGTGGGTTCATGGCGAGGTTTATCGCGAATTGACCCAAACACTGGTAAAATACTGGCGCGCGTCAGTTTACCAAACATTGCCATTGGCGCCTTAGCACAAGATAAAGTCGGGCGGTTGTGGGTAGGAACATACGAAGGATTAAAGCGAGTAGACTTACGTACAAGTGAAATTACAGCGCAAAACTTATTTTTACCATCCAAGCGAGTTTTATCATTATTAACAGATAAGCGTGGTTATATATGGGCAGGTACCGATAACGGGTTGGCACTAGTTAGTCCAGACCAAGGTTTAATAATGACCACCCTGAAAAACTTACCAGGTGTAAGCGCAAATGCCATGACCCTAGACGCAGATGGTCAACTTTGGGTGGGAACGCTTGACGGTTTGGTGCGAGTCAACACAAAAAATGCCTTTATATTAAAGACAATAAATAACTTGCCAGGGGGAACAGTACAAACATTAGCAATTAGTCCACAAGGGTTAATATGGGCAGGTATGCCAAATAATCTACTTGTAATTAACCCTAAAAATGGAATGGTGCTACGTTCAGTAACTCCTCTACGTGGCAAAAACGTTACATCAGTTCGCTTTGCCAAAGATGGTAGCGTCTGGGTTGGCACTAACAACGGTTTAATGCGACTCAACCCAAACACCGGAAAATTATTAGACCAAGTTGCCGGGTTGCCATCAAGTCGCATTTTGGCACTGGCGCCTGACACAGGTAATAAACTATGGATAGGAACCAGCGAAGGTTTAGCGTGGTTAATGCCCAATATGCCAAAAGCAAAAGAACACCTAGCCTTCGGTAGACAAGTAAAATAAAAGAGTGCTGAGTGCTGAGTGCTGAGTGCTGAGTGTAGGAGTGAGGAGGTACAGAGTTAAAAGTCAATAATTTATAGTTAAAGTTAGAAATGAGACACAAAATAGCTCTAAGCAAATTGAATTAAAACTCCTAACTCCTAACTCCTAACTCTACTCAGCACTCAGCACTCAGCACTCATAACTCCTAACTTAAAAAATGCCCGTTACTATTCAACAAATTATTCAGTGGAAACAGCTAGGTCGTACAATTGTGGCGTTAACGGCTTGGGATTATATTACGGCACAGCTAATTGATGCTGCTGGTATAGATATAGTATTAGTTGGTGATTCAATGGCAGTAATGCTTGGATATGAAACAACATTGCCAATTACATTAGACGAAATGATATACCATGCCAAAGCAGTGCGTCGTGGAGTTAAGCGCGCGCTTATGGTGGTAGACTTACCATTTTTGACATATCAAGAAAGTATTCAACAAGCAATACACTCTGCTGGACGAGTCTTAAAAGAAAGTGGCGCCCAGGCAGTTAAAGTTGAAGGTGGGTATCCAGCAATGATAGAAACTGTACAAAGAATAGTACAAGCGGGTATACCTGTGATGGCACATGTTGGTTTAACACCACAATCAGTACATCAACTAGGTTTAAAACAACAAGGCAAAACCGAAGACTCTGCCCAACATATATTAAATGAAGCTATAGCCCTCGAACAAGCAGGCGCCTTTTCAATAGTCTTAGAACATATCCCCAGTAACCTAGCATCACAAATTACAGAAAAACTCAGTATTCCTACAATCGGAATAGGCGCCAGCGTACACTGTGATGGTCAAGTACTAGTAACTTCCGACATATTAGGACTCTCCGAAAAACAACCACCATTCGCCAAAGTTTATACAAACCTACGCGAAATAATTAGTGGCGCCATCACAAAATACAGCACAGAAGTCAAAGAACGTAAATTTCCCACGTAGGTTGGGTGCAGCGACAGCGTAACCGAACATTTAATTAGAGATAAAATTAAAGTCATTTAAGCAAACAGATATCAATTTATCATAAGTAAAATTTGAAAACAATGTAACTTAAATATTATTACTAATATTGGTGTAAATATGGTGGTTTTAAATTATTTGTGAAATTGATAATTGTAGAGACGTGACATGTCACGTCTCTACATGTAGGCATTTTTTACTGGTAAAAATTATACAGCAAATTAGGTAAAAATAGATACCTATATATAGACGTTATATGGTAGGAGGAGTGAAAATATAAGAATTTTTGATAAATAATAAGCGATTCGCACGCCCAATGGTTTATATTTACCGAGTGGGTGTATGGGTGCCAACTGCTTGAATATTGTAAGTTGATTAAGTGGAAGCATTTAAGTCAAAACTTTAAAATCCTGCCCAGAATTACCTCAAATGCAAGAATTCAGCCATCATGTCTAAAGTTCTCGTTTCCGATCCAATTGACCAAGCTGGGATAGATATACTATCTCAAGTCGCTACTGTCGATGTCAAAACGACATTAAAACCAGATGAACTAGTAAACATCATCGGTGAATACGATGCGTTGATGATTCGTTCAGGTACCCGTGTTACAAAAGAAATTATTGAAGCTGGTACAAACTTAAAAATCATCGGTCGTGCGGGTGTTGGTGTAGATAATGTCGATGTTCCAGCGGCGACACGCCAAGGTATTGTAGTAGTTAATTCCCCTGAAGGCAATACTATTGCTGCTGCGGAACATGCATTAGCAATGATGCTTTCGTTGTCACGTCACATTCCAGATGCGAATGCATCAGTTAAACGTGGTGAGTGGGATCGCAAAACTTTTGTTGGCGCCGAAGTTTATAAAAAAACTTTGGGTATTGTGGGTTTGGGCAAAATAGGTTCTCACGTTGCTGCTGTTGCTAGAGCAATGGGAATGAAGTTGCTTGCTTATGACCCATTTATTTCCACCGAACGCGCGGAGCAAATTGGCTGTCAGCTAGTAGATATGGATGTACTCGCACAACAAGCCGATTATATTACTTTACATATTCCCAAAACTCCCGAAACCACGCATTTAATTAATGCCGAATTATTGGCGAAAATGAAGCCAACCACTCGAATTATAAATTGTGCGCGTGGTGGCATTATTGATGAAGCAGCGCTAGCAAGTGCAGTTAAAGAACGTAAAATAGCAGGCGCCGCGCTAGATGTATTCGAGTCGGAGCCGTTAGCCGAATCAACTTTACGTGAAGTCGGCAAAGATATAATTTTGACACCGCACTTAGGCGCCTCCACAACCGAAGCCCAAGTCAACGTAGCAATAGACGTTGCCGAACAAATACGCGACGTATTGCTTGGACTACCTGCACGGTCGGCAGTAAATATACCAGGATTGGGGCCTGATGTACTAGAGGAACTCAGACCCTATATGCAACTAGCGGAAACACTTGGTAGGCTAGTTGGGCAGCTAGCGGGTGGAAGAGTTGAATTACTCAACATTCGACTGCAAGGGGAAATTGCAACAAATAAGAGTCAGCCTTTAGTAGTTGCAGCGCTCAAAGGGTTATTACATCAAGCTTTGCGCGAAAGAGTTAATTACGTCAACGCCAGCATTGAAGCTAAAGAAAGAGGAATACGAGTAATTGAAACTCGTGATGCTGCTGTTCGTGATTATGCAGGCTCACTTCACCTTGAAGCAACAGGTAACTTGGGTACACATTCCGTGACAGGCGCCTTATTAGGTGACGGAGAAATTCGCCTTACCAACATGGATGGTTTCCCAATAAACGTTCCTCCAAGTCAGCACATGCTATTTACCCTCCACCGTGACATGCCAGGAATTATTGGTAAATTAGGTTCCCTTTTGGGTAGCTTTAATGTCAATATTGCCAGTATGCAGGTAGGTCGCAAAATCGTTCGCGGTGATGCGGTAATGGCACTCAGTCTTGATGACCCTCTACCCGATGGCATCTTAAGCGAGATTACCAAAGTCCCTGGAATCCGCGATGCGTATACAGTAAATCTATAAAGTAGTATAAAGTGCTGAGTGCTGAGTAGAGAAAGTAGTAGAAAGTGCTGAGTAGATAAAGCGTTGAGTACGAAGTTATAAATTCTAAACTTTCTATTAAAACTCAGCACTCAGCACTCGTAACTCAGCACTCACAACTCAGCACTCAGCACTCAGCACTCAGCACTCTTATGGCAAACACTTGGTGGGAAATACAAATAACTTGCGAACCTGAACTTGAAGATTCGATATTTTGGCGCCTAGAAGATTTTGGGTGTCGTGGAACTGCAAGCGAACGAAAAGGGGACGTGAATTTAGTTAGGGCATATTTGCCACAAATGAAAGTACATTTAATCGATTTGGCGGCATTATCATTATTACTGCGCCAAGATGCATTATGTATTGAATTACCCCCACCGACTTTACAGTGGCATTTAATTGATGAGCAAGACTGGGCAAGTAGTTGGAAGCAATATTGGCATCCTCAAGAAATTGGTGATAGATTCCTAATTAACCCAGCATGGCTACCCATGCCTACAGACTCCGACCGACTAGTTATAAAACTTGACCCAGGTGTCGCTTTTGGAACAGGAAATCATGCCACCACTCAGCTTTGTTTAGAAGCCTTAGAAATGCGATTCAGTGACTATGGCACATCTTTTACAGGTGAGAACACTAAACTTGATGATGTGGTAATTGCTGATATAGGATGCGGTTCTGGTATACTTTGTGTCGGTGCGATTTTACTCGGCGCCAAAAAAGCTTATGGAGTTGATACCGACCCATTAGCAGTAAAAGCAACAATGGAAAATAGGATTCTTAATGGTATTGAGGCAGACCGTTTATTTTCGGCAGAAGGTAGTGTAGAAACTCTAGCAAAAATACTTGAGCAACCCGTAGATGGGATAGTTTGTAATATATTAGCTGACGTTATTATTAAGCTCGTACCACAAATAACCGCTATAACAAAACCTACAACTTGGGGTATTTTTAGCGGTATTCTTGTAGAACAATCAAAAGCCGTAGCTGACGTATTAGAAAAGCATGGCTGGATAGTTGCTGCACTATGGAAGCGCAAAGAATGGTGCTGTTTGAATGTGCGACGGTGTTGAGGTCGGTTTACGAAATATTACAATACCGTTTTATGATATCTATTAACCCGCCTTTATAATACTTACTTCTATAGGTTTGTTCCGTGTCGCTTTGGTATAGTCACCGTTACTTCTTTTAGATATGATGATTTTTTTAGCAAATCCCTTATCTCTCAAAATACCAGCAATCTCTTGTCCTCTATTGGAAGCAAGAGTCTGACTAAATTCTGATTCTCCGGCACCTACATTTATACGTATAACCACATCCTGTGAATTATATTTCACTGCTGTATCCGCTAGTTCCTCAAGAGCTTCTCGACCTTCGGGTGTAAGTAAAATTGTATCAACTACAAATTTTACCTCTTCTTGAATAGGTAACTTTTGTATATTTTCAACTTTTTTAACTGGTTGAGGTGTTGAGGTTAAAGTAGGAGTTGCGGTAGGTGTTGGTGTTTGTTCTACAGGTAACTGAGCTTCAGATGGCGCCGTTGTACTGGGTGTAGAATCTGTTAAAGATTGCACACTGTTAGAATTAGTACCAAAACCAAATTGATATGCCCACCAAATACTACCAGCACCCAAACCAAATGTAACTAACAAAGCTATCACAATTCCTATCGAGCTTTCACGCATGACGAGTAAGACCTAGTTTAACCAAGCAGACACTTAGTTTTTTTTTACAATCTTTCTTGGTTAATTACTAGTCATATTTGATACCCTTGGCAACGGATAATGAACAGATGTAACGGATGGTTTTTTATAATCGCTCATCCGTTACATTCGTTACATCCATTGCCAGTTATATCATTGTTTCGAGGCGCCGTACCAAGTCTTGTGCTTGTAAAACACCTTCGATTTTGTCTACAGGTTTTCCCTGTTTGAACAAAATAAGTGTAGGTAAAGCTTGAATACCGTACTGACTAGCTAGCTGTGTATACTTTTCGGTGTCAATTTTCGCTACACGCATCCGACCTTGGAGTTGAGCATTAACTTGTTCCAAAATCTGGCTCATTAGCTTGCACGGTCCACACCAATCTGCATAAAAATCTACTAATACAGGTACATCTGAACTAGATAGCATTTCCTCAAAGCTATTGAATTGCTTTTTTGTAGACATAGAATACAATGCCTTTTTATTAAGGTTTGATATCAATCTTAATTCAAATGCTTTAATTTCGACCTATCGCGTCAAAATGCGTTGCCTTGAAACAATTTACCTTCTATAAGGCGCCTTTTGACCAAACCAGGCAGAATTTTTCCTTTAGCATATACCCATTTATTTAACTCCGAAGGTACAGCATCATAATCAGAAGCGTTTAACTTTCTTAATAATGTAGAGTTAGCGAAGTTAGTTTCACCCAAATTAAACACAAAGCTTACTAGTGCATCAAACTGATTTTGATTTAAAGGTACTTTTACAAGCTTGTTTACCACAACTTCGGCGCCGCTAACATCCGTGCGTAGAATTTCCATCGCGCGTTGACGTGTAATTCCACACTTAAATTCTTCTGGTTCACTTCCATTAATGGGGCCGTGATGTACGAGGTGTCCCACTCCTATTGTGGCGTGGTTTGCTGGGCAGTTGTATAAATTTAAAAATATGCCTTCAAATTGAACTATTAACTCCAAACCACGGTCACTGATTTTATAGGCGCCTTCTCTAGCTGGTAAATATATAATTTGTCCAATTCTTAACTTACGCGCTTCTGCCTCAGTAAAGAATTGTCCGTTTTCATTGGTAATTTCTCGCCAGCGGTTAGCATTTCCCAACTCACGCAGCGCAATAGCACTCAGCGTATCACCTGCTTGAATTTTGTAAGAATTATTCATAATAAAAATTTATTGAGAAAATTTACTTAGTAAAACATCAGGAATAGGACGTGGACGCATTGTTTTAGTATCAACCCATACCCATAAAGCTTCAGCAGTTACTAATAAATCATCTTTGTTTTGTTTACGGATTTCATAACGTCTACGGGCACGAGTACCGCGAATTTCTTCGAGCCAAGTTGTAATTTCTAATGTATCGCTTGCAACTGCTGGACGTAAGTAATCAATTTCAACCCGTCGCATAACAAACACACCACCAAGTTCTTGATAAAGTTCAAAATTGAATCCCAATGACTCTGAATGCTCTATTGCAGCTTGCTCAAGATAATTTTGATACACAGCATTGTTCACATGTCCAAGAGCATCCATTTCATAATGACGAACACGTAACAGCGTTTGAAATTTTTCCATTTTTACCGTTGTCACAGACTACACAGTTATCTTGATTAAGCAATATTAAGATTAAGTTAAGATTAATGTCAAAAATAAGAGTTTCAATATATATGTAACTCAAATTAGGGAAAATATAAATACAGTTCAAAAAATAGTTCAAAAATAGTTAAGAAAATGTACTTGTGTAATTTACAAAGAAACCGGGTTTCTAAGTTACATAATTATATCTTCTGAATCTTATTCATGCCTATTGGTTGTTTTACCTTGGCATAAAGGAGCGCGCAAGTGATGTCTAATTTTGATTGCAAGAAAAATCAATTTAAAAAATAAACAGACTTGAGGGGAATATCATGGCTCGCAACAATTTAGTTAGCAACGTGCGGCAGTCAATGCAAAAAGATTCTGTAAGCTGGGGGTCTTTAGCACTTTGGATTGGTGGATTAATTGTACTAGTTTCGATTATAGTCAGTTTTTCTAATTAGTGCTGAGTGCTGAGTGCTGAGAATGTTATTACTCAGCACTCAGCACTTTTTACTCAGCACTCTTCTTATGCGGCGACTAATTCTGATTCTTTCTCGACAGGCGCCCCATCTTGAACAAGGGAACGGTTTTCGCCTTTACCTTGTAGAATATTACCTGCGAAGGCTAACATCGCATTAATTTTGCGCTGTCTCCATTCTTCAACTAGTTTTTGAACTTGGATAGGAGACATTCTTCGAGTCATGGCTTCATAAAGATATGCAGCATGTCCGGTTTCATCTTGCGCGATGCTTAACATCCCTAGTTTGAGGTTGCGTGCTGTCGCATCGTCTTCGGGTAACACGTTTGCCATGCGCGCAAAGTCTTTACTCGCATCGAGTTCTAGAATGTATGTACTGCCCATAAACACATCCCAGTCTATTACCTCTGGTTTGAGTTGCTCTTGGGAATATCCTGTAAAAAAGGCGCCGAAGAAAGGACTGCGTTTTTCTTGCGATGCTTTATTGTCGCTATCTTGTTTTTCAACAGCTTTTGGTTGATTCTTAAAATCAATTACTTGTTTATCGAGTTGCTTAAGAGCATGAGCAAAAATTTGACCGTGCCGAGTTTCGTCAGCAGCATGTTTTACTAATCTTTCTGCCAGCCATGTATCGCCCTCTGCGGCTGCGCGTTCTGATAATTTTGTCAAAAATGGTACTGACCCCGACTCAGCAAGCTGAAACCCTGCTAGTACATTGGGACGAGTCTTAATATCGCGAATCTGCAACGCCGAATAGTATGCAACGGCGCCTGAACCCGCTAAATGCATGAGATATGTGAGGAAATTCATCTCTATTAACGCGCTTTTATTTTATATACAAACACATTTACTATACTAACGGTTAATTTTTCCAATGGACTTTAACCGTAAATTTACTTGAAAAACTTCTGTACTGACACTATATTAGGTAACTGTTGAGACTTGTTAATATTTATTAACATAGCTTAACGAATTGCAACAGACTTACCTTCCAAGAATCACTATGGCGTGCATCTGCCCTCTAGATTTAACTAAAACAATGCTATGACCTCGAATCAGGAGCGTATGATTCGAGGTATTTTATTAGGGGAATAATATAAACATTTATATGTATGTTCAAACCTAAAGGGTTTTTGATTACCGTTATCGTAGTGTTACTTATTTTTATTACAGGATGCGCGTTACTTTTGACGAATAAGCCTGTAAGTGTACATCTTACATTAGGTAATCCCAGCAATGCGAGTACATCAGACCCGAATAACTACTTAATTATTAAGAAACAATATGCACTTTCTTATAACCGTGATAAGGGTATACCAAATTGGGTAAGTTGGGAATTGAATAAATCTTGGTTAGGTGAGGCGCCTCGGTCAAACAAATTTCGACCAGATGATACATTACCCGAAGGATGGTATCGTGTTACACCAAATGATTATACTCGCAGTGGTTACGATAAAGGACATATGGCGCCTTCGGCAGACCGCAGTAAAATCGGTGAAGATAATGCCGCAACTTTTTTGATGACTAATATTATTCCACAGGCGCCGGATAATAATCAGGGTTACTGGGCTGACTTAGAAAATTATGGTAGAAAATTAGCAGCAGAAGGAAAAGAACTATATATAATATCAGGTGGTTATGGTCAGAAAGAGACGATAGCCCAAGGAAAGGTGACAGTACCAGAAAGAATATATAAAATAATTGTAGTCACCGAACCAGGAAAGGAAGTAAACTCTGCAACAAGAGTAATTGCGGTAGATACTCCTAACGCGAACGGTAATAAGGAAAGTAGCTGGACACAGTATTTAACTACTGTTGAGGCATTGGAGAAGAAAACGGGTTATGATTTTATTACAAGTGCCGACAAATCAGTTCAACGGGTGATAGAGGCAAAGGTTGATGAAGGGGTGGCGCCAAGTATTAAACAGAGAAGGTAGGGTGGGCACTGCCCACCGTACTTAGCTAAAACAGTAGAAGCGCCACACTGTAACGGTATCCCGTTCAGTGCTGGGATGAATACGAGGGAATGATGAGAAATGGTACTTACCACTTTTTGGCGTAGCCAGAACCGGGAGGTACCATATCGAAGAATGACCCATATTAATATATTTATTTTATTTTATTTTCTCACAGATCCCCGACCTGCGCTTAATAGATATAACTTTCGACACTTTTACTACCTTATTCACGACACCTGGATAATTTGCAATTTTGACACCAGTGCCAAGATTTTGCATACCGATAACTCGGTATTTCTTATTCTCAAACTTGATATAATCATTTGGGTTATAAGGATATCGTTGTTTCTTAATACGTCTACTACCTGGAGACAATTTTTGACCGCGATAAATTCTTAAGTTTTCACTTTTTTTATTTTTATTTCTTGTGCGTCTGCCTGAAAATAGTATACTTCCTGATGATTTTTCACCTGTTCTAATATCGATATATTTTGCATCATAAAATTGCTCCATAGAGCGTTTGTTTCTACGTATTTGCTCTAACATCAAGGGCTTAACTCTAACTTGAGTTGTTCCACCTGCTATTATAAAAGCATCATTATGGTGACTTTTTTGCAACTCTAATTTTTCCCGGTTAAACTTCGTCTTATAACCATAAGCCTGTTCTGCATTTAAGATGTTTAAAAGTTTTTGATAGACTGTAGACATAAAAGTTTCAGGTTTAAAAGATTTAACATAAGGTTCCCAACCAAATAAAAATTTTCCTTTTTCATGGTTAGCTGGAACATGACATTTATCACAAAGCGTAATTAAATTTCCTGGTCTATTACTTCTGTCTGGTTGGGTTTTCCAGTATCCAATATGATGAATTTGTAAAACTTCTGACTTACCTTTACAGTTGGGATTTTGACATTTATAACCATCACGATGCCTAATATAACACGTTAAGTTATGATAACCTAACTGTTCACCTTCTTGATATTGCTTGCCTTCTATTTCTGGATTTTTTATTTTTTGAATATCAAAGTTTGCTGTTTCAACAATAATTTTTGTGACTGGCAGTCTTGATTTAATTCGTTCAACAATCTTTAAATGAGCATCTAGCTTATGTTGAATTGATGGAGCTAGCCATCCATCCCTACGTTTACGATTGTCAAATCTAGGTGCGCGATGTCTTAATCTATTTCTTCTCTGTCTGCGATACTTTGAACGCTCTGTAATACGTTCTGATACTCCATCTAATAATTCTAATTCTCCGCCAATTAATTCATGTGATTCAGTAATTGCACTAAATCCTATATGTTGATAACCAGCGTCAATTCCAAGTGTTACTTCTTGTTTATAACCACTAGAACCGTAATTTAATTGAATAGTAAAAGGGTCACACCCAACAATTTTGGCTTTTCCTGAAGATAAAAGTAACCTGGCTCTTCGAGGTGATGTTGGCATTAATGGTTGACCATGTTTGTTGATAACTAATACTTTCATTGTTTTGTTGTTGAACTAATAAAGAGTTCATCCCTTGTGGGTGGTTTTCTTCGTCAATGTTTTTTGAGGTTTTAAAGTAGCAACACTTTGTCCTTGCTCCAGAACAATGTTTAATCACCACCCGCAGTGTTCAATGCTAGAAAACGGCTTACCAGACCTACACATTGAAGTGCCTATATATTCTCAAAAAACGTAGTAACTCTGGTATGACGAGCTACTCAGACTAATGACACGCTTCTTAATTTCTTGAGAAGCCTACACTGTACCCCAAAGGGTGTCAGTGTATGGAGTTGTCACTACAACTTATGTTTCAATGATTTTAGTGGAAAGCCCAGCTAAATCACCTGATGGAACTTGACCAACGATATAAGCATCAATTTCAATATCACCTAATCTAGCAACTTTAATATCACTAAGATTTTCTTTAATTATTTTAACTAAATCTTGGTATTTTTTTACTATTTCCTTATCTTCTTTTGAATGCCAATCTTCCTCAGTAGTTGCGACATCAAAAAACGAGTCTAAGTCCACAAACTCGACTTTAGTATCAGATGGTTTGTTTAATTTAGAGAGAATAAACTCAGGGTTAACTTGCTGCTTTTCTTGAGACTGCCAAAAAAACACTTCAAAAGGATACTCAGACTCGCTCATAAATAGCAAGCCATCTGTAGCAAGTTTAAGCTTATTGAGCAACTCGTCACTACTTGAGGCACCGTTTGTGTTTACGTTAGTATTAGACACATCCGCTCTAAATTAGGAAACATCTTTATATTACACACCTAACCAACCACCTTGACCGATTTAATCCCAGCGCTACACCATTGCACCAGCAGCCATCTATCAGACTCCTTGTCCAGTGCGGGTTTGAGGCGAAAATTAAAAACATCTTCCCATACTTCTAATCCGTGTTTGCTTGCGAACTCACGCTCAAGCTCTTTGAACCTCGCCCAATTACGTTCGCCGATAGCGGCAAAAATTGGCATTAAATCAGTTAATGGCACCAATGTAGCTGTTTCACTCATTAATTTCGCCCTCAAAAATACAAATAATAGGCATAAGTACTGTTTCTTCTGTATCAATAATTTCTATTAATCGCTTCCCCGTGTTTCTAGCAATACGGTAGCATCTGTCTTCTGTAGTAGCCGCCGACCACGGTCTTTTCTCTTCTAAAGGGTTGAAGGGTCTTTTTGTGCGCTTTATTCCGTCGTTTGGTTAGTTTTCTCCGGTCATGAGAACCCTGCAATTAATCTACTTATCTCGACTTCAATACTTTTTTCCTGCAAGGCTTCTCGACACAATTGCATGATTTGCTGAGAGTCGGAGCGTGATTCCTTAACAGTTAAATTGTGGATAACATCGTACAATGATTGTGGCAATATCGCTGCAACACGTTTGCCCTTATAAACTCCTTTAGGCATAATAGTAATTAAATAAGCAGTAAATACATTCTACCCTATGTAGTAGCACTATGGATAGTAGCAACATTTATCGTCAAGCAGTTACTACTCGTAGCGACTTGCTGCTACCTCTTATTTGTGAACCAATGGTTCACATTTCCATTAAATCATAGGTTTAACTTATAAGAAGCGGCGCCAACACCAAACGGGGAGCATCCACTTTTGGAAGGAACATAATTATTAGGCGCGAGAAACCCTACTATATAGTTGGTCGAAAAAAGCCTATCTGCCAAAAGTGGATGCTCCCCACCAAACGTTACATATAATTGTAAACAAGCGTCATTTTCCAAAATATATCTTTTGATATATTTTATTGTAACTTATTGGATATTGTATTGCTGTATTATTTTGTAGTATAATAAACCTACTAATCATGCGTATCGAAACGTTACATATCCAAAACTTTCGAGGATTTCAAGATATAACGCTCAACTTCCAAAGCAGCAACTTGGCAGTATTTATTGGTATAAATGGAGCCGGAAAATCCACAATTTTGGATTGTATCGCGATAATGTTAGCTCAATTTGTTGCAAAACTTCGCAATCGGGAAGTAGCAGATATTGAATTGTCAGAAAATGATATAAGACTCAATTCTGACTCGAATATAAACACAATAACTATTTCGCTAGAAGATGGAAAACAAATATCCTGGAGAATGGTTAAAGAAGGGTTACATGGGCAAAACCATAATAACTATGATGAAATTGAAAATTATATTCAACGTCTCCAAAAAAGCGAGGAGCAAGCTTTAGAAGAGTTAAAAAAAATAATTTCGATTCGTCTCGAAAATATAAAAGTTATTCCGATAGAAATTGAATTGCCTCAAAATAAGGCAAGAAATCATTGGATGAAGTTTGCTGGTATATTTCGTGACGACGCAGCTTTTGCGGAAATTGCTGAAAGTCTTCGAGCAGAACGTAATACAAGTGATTGAGTAATAAATCTAAAAACCTGGTTTCTTTAGCTCTTTTCTCTGTTTACTCTGTGTCTCTGTGGTAAAAAATATATCACTCTTACGGTGCCGAATGACTATGCTACATAATCAAATTTGTGAACCACGGTTCACATTTTGTTAGTAACTTTGTATTTATTTACGTTTAACTGGGTTCATCCAGGTTTCGAGGCGGCTAAAGGCTTGGGAAGATAGTAGAGTAAGACATAGATAGATTATTGCGACGCCTGCATAAATTTCAAAGGGGCGGTAATTTTGAGCTACTATTAATTGTCCTCTGCGAACTAGTTCGTCGAGGCTAATAAATGCCACTAAGCTGGTATCTTTAAGCATACTGATAAATTCGTTACCTAAAGGTGGTAACATACGGCGAAAGGCTTGAGGAAATATGACGTAGCGCATTGTTTGTACTGCGTCTAACCCTAGTGATTCTGCGGCTTCAGATTGTCCTGTTTCGATAGATTGAATACCCGCGCGCACTATTTCAGCAATATATGCAGCACTATTTAGACTTAACGCGACAACAGCAGCAGCAAAGCGGTTAAAACTAAAATCTAAACCTAAATTTTGCACTACGGCAGGAATACCGTAGTAAATTAGCAAAAGCTGGACTAATAAAGGTGTACCGCGAAAGAAATCAATATATGCTCTGGTAGCCCAACGTAATGGTGTAATATGTGAAAGTCGAGCAATACCAATTAAAGAACCAGCAATTAAACCTAGGAATACTGAAAATAGAGTTAGTTGCAGCGTTATTAAGGCGCCTTGTAAAAGTAAAGGAAACGCTTGCAATAGAATATTAATAGAGTTGGGGGCATTATCAGTTTGGGTAGCAAAGGCTAATTTTTCGGGTAGTTTTGGAGGTGCAGTTTTAAACCACTTTTGATAAATCTTATTATAAGTTCCATTCTCCAAGATTTTTCCTAAACCATTATTAATCAATTGTAAATTTGGTGATTTTAAAGGTGTGGGAATACCAAAATACTCTTCTGTTAATAGCTGGTCTATAATCTTAATACCTGGTAAATTCCCTGAATTAATAGCATAAGCAATAACAGGTGCATCACCGACCATCGCATCAACATTACCATTCGCCAACTCTTGCAACGCTAAAGGTGTAGAATCGAAAGTGCGAAGTTCGGCGCCAGGAGCTTCTTTTGCTTTTGCGGCGCCTGTAGTACCAATTTGAACTGCAACTCTTTTATTCTTTAACTTATCAAAACCAGTAATATCTTGATTATTACTTCCAACTGCAATTGCTAAACCCGATTTAAAATAAGGACGAGAAAAAGAAACAGCTTGTGCGCGTTGCTTAGTAATAGTCATCGAACTAATAGCAGCATCAATTGTTCTAGCCTGTAAAGCAGAAATCAATCCATCAAAAGGAGTAGATTGAAAATTAACTTTAAAACCAGCTGCACTACCAATAGCATTCATTAAATCAATAGAAAAACCCTGTAACTCACCCTTTTGTCCTTGAAACTCCATAGGTGGATAAGCAGGTTCTGTACCAACCCGTAAACTCTTGGCGCCACCTTCATTGCCCGACCCACACCCATTTATAATAAGTAAACAACACAACCCCGCCAATACCCAAGCAAAAAAGCCTTTCCTCATTCTCTTACCTTTGTGTCCTTTGCGTTCTTTGTGGTTTGTTAATATTAATTTACTGAACGGGCAAGGATGCCCATTCCACAAGAATAATTAATACAATTTATAAAAAACCAACTAGAAAACCAAGCAATGAACAGCCCAGTAATAACATTTGAAAATGTAGAGAAAAACTTCGGCGCCTTAAAAGTCCTCAAAGGCATTAGTGGTAATATACATAGAGGCGAAGTCATAGCAATAATAGGTACATCAGGATGCGGCAAAAGCACACTACTACGTTGCTTCAACCGCCTAGAAACCATTAACACAGGCAACCTAACCGTAAACGGAATAGACTTATCTCACCCCAAACTCCATCGAAACATACTACGGCAACTACGCACTAAAGTAGGAATGGTATTCCAGCAATTTAACTTATTTCCCCATCTAACAGTTTTACAAAACTTAACACTTGCACAACAGCAAGTACTAGGCAAAACACCCTCAGAAAGTACACAACTAGCAAAACAATATTTAGATAAAGTAGGGTTATTCGATAAATCCGAATCATACCCCGAACAATTATCAGGAGGGCAAAAACAGCGAGTAGCTATCGCGCGTAGTTTATGCATGAACCCACAAATAATGCTATTTGACGAACCAACAAGCGCACTAGACCCAGAACTAGTAGGAGAAGTACTCCAAGTAATGCAACAACTAGCAACCGAAGGAATGACAATGGTAGTAGTCACTCACGAAATGCAATTCGCGCGTGAAGTTGCAAGTCGTGTATTTTTCATGGACTCCGGAATTATTCTCGAACAAGGAAGTCCACAGCAAGTAATTCAAAACCCTAAACACGAGAGATTACGTAATTTTATGAGCAGATTAAAAATGTAGAGACGCGACATGTCGCGTCTTTGTTGTAGTTAAAGATATTCACTTAAAAATTCATATGGGTCTTCATCCCAAAAAGGTTCAGGGCAAAGCATACTTAACTTACTAATAACATCCGCTTCAATTTCGTCGCTGTCTTTTCTATCAAATAGCGACACCAGCTCTTTTAAGTCACGCTCTTTAAGAGGTGTAAGTGGAGCAGCATGAGTATTTGCTTCTTGTGCTAAGAAGTTATCATGTGATTGACCTGACTCGCGCGGATGATAATTATTCACGGCATATAAACAGCAAATAGTCTAGCGTAGTATCTATTACATTAATACTAAAATTATATGCCAAGAACCGGACAATTATCCTATCAGAGAAATTACCGTGCTTGTGCGATTCAAATCAACAACTAAAACTGACAAGTACCGCTACTAACAGTCGTAGAACCACTTACATTACTTGTAGATACCGTATTATTACCAGGAATTCCTTCTTCAACTTGAATCGAACCGCCAATTGTATCATCAATATTAAGTACACCTACTTGATTATTACGAGGTCGTAAACAAATATTGGCGCCAGTGCCAATTGTGATAGCATCTAAATCGCTTAATGTATTGACAGTTATATTGTTAGATGTAACTTCAGCAATAACTAGTTGATAAAGAAGCTTTCATCAAGTTCATCAACAAAGTCACCAATTATTGGAATTATTACATTTTGAGATGTGGCGCCAGGATTAAAAGTCAGAGTTCCAGAAACAGCAGTATAATCAACTCCAGCAGTTGCTGTATTGTTAGCAGTTGAATAATCTACAGTAACTGGGATTTCTGCTGCTGGAGTAGCGCTAGCATTCAAGCTAATTACTAAATTATCAGTGCCAATGCCACCCTGAAAAAAGCCGATTTTTGTACTGCCGTAATAAATCTCTCTGCCATCAAGATTAATTTGATTGGCGCCAGTACCTTCATTGCGAATGCTCAAACGGTCATCTGCTGTACCCCCATTACTGAAGCGGACGGTGAGGGCGCCTGTATCAAAGTTTGAAGAGTCAATATCGGTTACTGTTGCAGTTGCATCTATTTGAATTGGTGCAGCGTTTTCGGTATAAGTAGGGGCAAAAGCAGGCAAGATGATAATAGGCGGATTGTTAACAGAATTTGAAGAGAAAATATAAGCCGACCCTTGGTCAGAGTTACTGCCCGTGTCATCTAGTCTAGACCCAACGAGCGCAGTATTGCCGTCACATTCAATTTGAAGATATAAGCCGACCCTTGGTTAGAGTTACTACCCGTATCATCTAATCTAGACCCAACGAGCGCAGTATTGCCGTCACTGCTTATCGCTACCGAATTACCAAACCAGTCATTTCCAGCACCATCGCTGGCTATAAGTTTAGTTTGTTGAGTGTTGAGTAAAGCAAGAAAAGCTTCTTGAGCTTTTTGACTTAATAAAAGAGGTGCTTTTATTTGTCCAGTTTGCACTTCCAGCTCCCAATCTCCACCTAATAGTTTATTCCCCGTTAGGTCATCGGAAGCTGCTACATCAGCTTGTGTTATTTCACCTAAGCGTTGCACAAAAGCTTTACCTGCATCTCCAGCAGCTATGTCACACCCATACAATAAAATATCGGCGCCCTTAGTTAAGGCACTTTTCCATTGTTGTAACTGATTAGTATATTTATCAAGATTATTTAAGCTCAACTGCGCTGTTCCTAATTGAGCGGCGCCATCCCTACCATGTGAGATAATGTGGACAGATGTAAGTTTGTTTCGATTCGCGAGGATAGAGCTTATTTGCTCAACTCCATCGCGCGTTGAGTCAAGTAAAACTATTTCAAATTCTGGGTTAATTGCAGCTATTAATGTTTGGTAATCTGGAACTGTGGTGTCAATAAAAGCAATACTATTGATTGATGTTTTTAATTGCTTTTGTTCAACGTTATTTTCTGGGTTTGAAAAGTTATTTAGTGGCAAATTCATATTTGATAATTTTACGAAATAATTTAATATTTAATTCCAAACAATTGGAAAGCACACACCATTGTGTGCTTTCCGCGAAGCAACATGATAAATTTAAGTTTTTTTGATAATTAAGTTAACAAGTAAATTTTTACACTTATTTACTTTAATACTTAAGTAGAGTTAATAGTTTGCGAAGATTCGCGATTTCTACATTGAATCGGAAATCTGACCAAGGTTAGGTAATTTTGGCTATTCGCAAAGTATACCGTCTTTAAATTAACTACAGTATATTTTTGAGTATGTAACAATAACCACCGTGTTTTTACTGATAAGACTAGGAATATTTTAGTTTTTTCACGAAAAAATACTTTCAATACTTAAGGTTTTAATAAAATGTTCAGTGAGAAACCTGGTTTCTTTTGTTAAGGTTGAGGATTGTTATGTTCAGTGTGGAAGAAACCAGGTTTCTTGGGTTTGTAGGGTAACTCCGAAAACTTTGGCGAAGCTGTGGGCGATTTTGAGACGGACTTCATTGCAGTTTATATTAGGTATCCATTCTGCTAAGGAAGCTACGGGTTTGTCAACTATGCCGCATGGGACTATGTTGGTAAAGCCGGTCATGTCGGGGTTGACGTTGAGTGAAAATCCGTGCATGGTTATCCAGCGTTTGACTTTGATGCCAATAGCGGCAACTTTGCGACCTTCTACCCATATTCCTGTTAACCCAGGAATACGGGCGCCTACAATTCCATATTCTTGAAGTACTATAATTAACACCTCTTCTAATTGGCGTAGATACCAGTGTAAATCTGGTTGATAGCGATGTAAGTTTAAAATTGGATACCCGACTATTTGACCTGGGCAATGGTAGGTTACTTCACCACCACGTTCGATGCGATGTACTTCATATAGGTTGCTCGACAAGTCAAATTTCAGAAATTCGGGATTGGCGCCTTGTCCTAAAGTATAAACAGGCGGATGTTCGACCAGTATTAACACATCTTCTAAATTTGGGTTATTGATGCGTTCTTGCAACAGCGCGCGTTGCCATGCGAGTGCTTCTAAATATGGCATCAAGGCTTGGTTATATAACGAACAAGAATAAGGAGTAGAAATATTGTTAAAAATCATAGTGAAATTCAACTATTTAACAAAAAAGGGAGTATTGCAAGATACAAGCGTGGAAAAACATAAAGAATTAACAATTGTAAGGCTATTTTCCCCTTTTCCCTGTTAAGGAACGAAACAAATGTCAAGCTGTGCAAAAGATTGTAAAGGAAAGTCAAGATAAGCGGTTTTATAAATTACAAAGTGCTAGTTTGAATATATAACCTCAATGGTAATGGTGCTGGAGGGAATTCTCTGCCACATACGTCACGCCAAGAAGAAAGAACAAATGCACTCTTCTCCGGCGCCTAATTTAAAAATGCAAAAGCCATGTTGAACAAAGCGACTAAAAGCCTTCGGAGATTTACAAGGAAAGCTAGTTAGTTCAGGAGCCATATTATATAGTAGAGGCGAGTTTAAAAGTGAAATTCATGTGGCAAATAATTAGGCATAGGGGGAATTGTAATTTTGATTTGTAACTTAATTTTGGCGGCAGATAGACCTTACCGCATTCTAAAGCGTAATTCAACTCAAGAAAAAGTTTGAGCGGGAGAGTTTACACATGAAGCTTGTCATCCACGGCAAAAATATAGAAATCACCGATGCTATCCGTGAATATGTGCATCAAAAAATTGAAAAGGCAGTAAGTCACTTTCAAAATATCACCAACGAAGTGGATGTCCATTTAAGCGTTGCTAAAAATCCCCGAATAAATACCAGACAAGCAGCGGAAGTGACAATTTATGCAAATAAAAACGTCATCCGTGCCGAGGAAAGCAGCGAAAACCTATACGCAAGTATTGATTTAGTAGCGGATAAAATCGCACGTCAATTAAGAAAATATAAAGAACGCATTCAAAACAAGAAAGCTCCCAATCCAATAGAAGAAACCGTCGTTGAAACAGCAACAGTTGTTGATGACTTAATAGGTAATCGTACTCCTGAACTACCCAAAGAGGTTGTCCGAACTAAATATTTTGCCATGCCACCAATGACAATGACAGAAGCTTTAGAGCAACTGCAAATGGTGGGTCACGATTTTTATATGTTCCATAACGTCGAAACTGACGAAATTAACGTTATTTACGAGCGCAACCACGGTGGATATGGTGTTATCCAACCCCGCAAAAATAATAACGGTAATGGGCACACCAACGGTCATAGCAAAAACGGTAAAGCAAATCACTCTAGCGTTGTTATGCCAGAAAAACCACATGTTAACCGATAATTAATCCCCCCAACCCCCCGCTCTCTTCGGGGGGCTTAAGATTTGTTTATCCTTAATAAGAGAAACTAAAATTTGTGTACTTCTTTCCTGTTCCCCCCGAATTCGCGGGGGGCTAGGGGGGATTATAATCTACTTTGTAGCGTAACCCAACATCAAAACACCGCGCAAACAAAGTGAAAAAAATCTGGCTATATAGTTTATTATTCGTAACTATCGCAACGCTTCTATTTACTTGGCGTTCTTTTAGTATACCTGTAACTTCGACTACAATTACACAAAAAGATACAGTAACACCATCTAAAAAAATTCAGTACGAATCGCGCGTGTTACCAGACAGCATCGCTCATATTGTTAAAATTCCAGCTAACAGCGAGTACTTGGTGACTCCCGCAGTATCAGATAAATTAATTACAATTGAAGAATTTGCCAAGAAGCACAAAGCTATTGCAGCCATAAACGCTGGATATTTTGACCCAATTAATCAAAAAACAACGTCTCACATTACTATACAAGGAAATAAAGTAGCAGACCCAAAACTAAATGAGAGACTTATAAATAATCCTAACTTACAATCTTACTTACCTAAAATCTTAAACCGGAGTGAATTTAGAAAAATATCATGTAACTCCAAAATACAATACGAAATTGCACTACATGAACAAAAAACGGCGCCTAATTGTCAAATTATCGACGCAATTGGCGCCGGTTCACAATTATTACCCGAACTGACTTTAGTTCAAGAAGGTTTTGTAGATAACACTACTGGTCGAGATGCAATTGGTAGCACTAAACTCAATGCTCGAAGCGCTGTAGGAATTACTGACGATGGAAGTATTATTTTAGTAATGGTAGCGCAGAAACCAGAAACCCCATCAGGTATATCTTTACCTAAATTAGCTGAGTTAATGAAAAATTTAGGCGCCAACTCAGCAATGAATTTAGATGGAGGTAGCTCATCCTCACTGTACTATGACGGCAAAACTTATAACGGTAAAATAGACAAACAAGGAAAAAGTGCTATGCGTCCTGTTAAATCAGTATTACTGGTAAAATGATTTCATGAAAGGTTTTGTATGGTGGCGCCAAGAAATTTTTATATTAGATGTCTCCGAAAATTACGTAGAGAAGTGATTAATCACGTCTCTACAACGTGCGATTATACGAATGATTTAGCACTGCTGTATTAAATTATAATTAACCCGTTTAATCTTCATAATGATACTTACATGAAGCAATGATAATCTCCGTATCAGTAACGGTATAAATTAATCTATGCTCCTCATTTATCCGTCTCGACCATAAGCCACTAAACTCATATTTAAGAGGTTCTGGCTTACCTATTCCAGCAAAAGCAGAACGGTCGATGTCTTTAATCAATTCAACAATCTTTTTGTAAATTTTTTTGTTTAACCCAGACCATTCGTTAAAATCTTCAAATGCGTCCGGTTCAAATATGATTCTTTTATTCATTCAAGGTTCTCTATATCGACCTCAATCAAATTAGACCGATTTTTAATATTCTCCATTGCCTTGAGCAACCTCCTCCGATTAGCTTCAGAAGCCATCAAGTATGCAGTTTCATCGACCTCATAAACGACAATCTCAATTTCTTTGCCTTTAAAAGTAGCCTTTAATGCATCAAGAAAGTCTTGGTCTAGTTCGCTAGCATTTAAACGATAAGTTGTGTGCATGATTTCAACTTTCTACTTTCTTAAAACTATATTATAAACCACTTCTGTAGTTTATACGCACTTTGATGTTGAATAAATTAACTTATCGTCGTTATGGTCGCTTATCTCTTTCCCCGTTTCCTTTGTTATGGCACAATATAAAGCGATGATAAAAGAAATATAGAAAAAGAGGTATAGGGGTGAGTTCAACTGCTCAAGCTACAGCAAACACTCGTCGTGTAGTTTTTCCATTTACAGCAATTGTCGGTCAGGAAGAAATGAAGCTGGCTTTGCTGTTGAACGTCATTGACCCCAAAATTGGTGGTGTAATGATTATGGGGGATAGAGGAACGGGTAAGTCCACAACCATCCGCGCACTGGCAGACCTGCTTCCAGAAATTCCCGTTGTTGAAAATGACCCCTTTAATAGTCACCCTAGTGACCCCGAATTAATGGGTGATGATGTACGTACAAATGTACAACAAGGAAATAATGTCCCAGTTGTGCAGCGTAAAGTGCTAATGGTTGATTTACCTTTAGGCGCCACCGAAGACCGGGTTTGCGGCACAATTGATATAGAAAAAGCACTTTCGGAAGGTGTAAAAGCCTTTGAACCAGGATTACTCGCCAAAGCAAACAGAGGTATATTATACGTCGATGAAGTCAACTTATTAGATGACCACTTAGTTGACGTACTCCTCGACTCAGCAGCAAGCGGTTGGAACACAGTCGAACGTGAAGGTATTTCCATTCGTCACCCCGCACGCTTCGTACTAGTAGGTTCTGGCAACCCAGAAGAAGGTGAACTGCGTCCGCAACTACTCGACCGTTTTGGAATGCACGCTGAAATACGCACCGTTAAAGAACCAGCACTGCGAGTCCAAATTGTCGAACAACGTTCAGAATTCGACCAAAACCCCAATCCCTTCTTAGAAAAGTACCAACCACAGCAAGAAGAATTGCAGCAACGCATCATCAACGCTCAAAATTTATTACCCTCCGTTAATATGGACTATGACCTGCGGGTAAAAATTTCTGAAGTTTGTGCCGAACTTGATGTAGATGGTTTACGGGGTGATATCGTTAGCAACCGTGCCGCAAAAGCAATTACCGCCTTTGAAGGACGCACCGAAGTAACAATTGAGGATATTCGTCGCGTAATTACACTGTGTCTACGTCACCGTTTACGTAAAGACCCACTCGAATCTATCGACTCTGGCTACAAAGTCGAAAAAGTATTCGGTCGCATTTTTGGCGTCGAAATCCCAGAAGATACCGCATCTAAAAACGGTACAGGTATTAAAACAGGAGTTCGATAACCCTGCAATTGTGGAATGGGCATCCCTGCCCGTTCCAAACATAGGGCGGGCAAGGATGC
>ERZ1066124.90-NODE-90-length-86961-cov-25.085080_pt1 | contig 86961 bp, 80 predicted proteins | sample MGYA00382771_ERZ1066124 | MGnify/ENA primary metagenome ERZ1066124 (study PRJEB33369, sample SAMEA5778354) | biofilm metagenome | biome: Industrial cooling water; feature: Water cooling tower basin; material: Biofilm | place: United Arab Emirates | collected... | reverse complement strand
GGCACTGCCCACCCTACTACAACTCATAAATCAAAATATTTACAGATTATGTTAGAAATCTCCAGTAAGATAATTATACCAGAAAATGAAATCGAAATTAACGCAGTACGCTCAGGAGGCGCCGGAGGTCAAAACGTAAACAAAGTTGCAACTGCCGTGCATTTACGCTTTGACATTCAAGCATCTTCCTTACCTGAGTTCTACAAAGAGCGCTTATTAAACCTCAAAGATAAACGTATTACCCAAGATGGTGTCATAGTTATCAAATCTCAAGAACACCGCACCCAACTTCAAAATCGTGAAGAAGCTTTAAAAAGACTTCAAGAACTTATAAAAAGTGTTACCGTTATCAAATTAAAACGAAAAGAATCTGTACCAACTCGTTCTTCACAGTTACGGCGCCTTGATAGTAAAAAGAAACGTGCCCAAACCAAGTCAAATCGAGGAAATGTTACAGACTATCAATAAAATCATAAAAACCCGGTTTCTGTGCAAATACTTCCTGACATGGAACTTTATAGCTAGGATATTGTCCATAGTTGGTAGTATCCTGCATTTTAGATTTTAAAACGATGGTGTTAGACTTCAATATCAAGGTTCGCCCTCACGGGTATGTATATAGCGACTTTGGTTTTTACCCTAGTAAATATACCGAAATTGAAGTGACATCACCAGCACAGGATACTATTGCCAAATTAGAAGCGGATATAGCCGACTTAGAAATTATGAGCAATCAACTAGCACAAGCTAAACAGCAAAAGAACCAGCAAACTCTTGAATCAAAAATCGAATTTGGTGTACAAGAGTTAGAGCAAATAGCCGAAAGAATTAATTATTTAGCGGCTCAACTCGAAACCGAAATGCACAACTTTAAAAGTGTTGCCGTCGAGGTCAACAAAAATTATCATCAACAGCAATTAAATTCAAATAATTCTAAAAATAACTTAAAATCCAGCCGTTGGATACCTTTAAACATTTGGGACATCCATTTCTCGTCAATTCCAACAATTATCAAACGTGGTACAAAATTTATTATAGTTGAAAAAATCGTTAATTTATTCAAATCTTAACTTAATTTTTGAGTATGGTTGCGGTAAAAACCAAATATTCTATTCCCTTCTTAATATCTTTAGATAGAGTTAACCCTCAATCTGTCGAATGATGTAATAATCTGTAATAAAAATTATCACATAAAGGTAGGGAAAAATTATTATAAACTGAGTTATGCTTCTTAAACCAATTAATCAGCAAGTTGTTGCTATAATGGGTGCCTCCAGTGGCATCGGTCGGTTAACAGCATTTATGTTCGCGCAAAAAGGCGCCAAAGTCATGGTATCCGCTCGTTCGGAAGCGGGATTAAAATCGTTAGTTTCGGAAATTCATTTATTCGGTGGTGAAGTAGATTACGTTGTTGCTGATGTCAGCAATATTGAACAAGTTAAAGGATTTATTGAGAAAACAGTAGCACGATATGGGCGCCTAGATACATGGGTGAACGCAGCAGCTACAGGCGTAATGGGTCGCTTTGAAGATGTTACAGTTGAAGAATTTCAGCGTGTAATTGATGTAACATTGATGGGTCAAGTCAACGGTGTAACAGCAGCTTTACCTTATCTAAAGCAACAAGGAGGAGCAATTATTTGTGTTTCATCAATGGAAGGTAGAAGAAGTCTGCCATTGCAAAGTGCATACTCAACAGCAAAGCATGGTTTAGAAGGATTTTTAGAAGCTTTGCGTGTTGAGTTAATGCACGAGAAAGTACCCGTTAGCGTTACATCGATACTTCCATCAGTTATAAATACACCTTACTACAATAAAATTCGTACCAAGTTGGGCGTCAAACCAACAGGAATACCACCTTATTATCAACCAAACGTTGTTGCTGAAGCAATTATTTACGCAGCAGAAAATCCAACGCGCGATTTTATTGCTGGAGATGTTGGCAGAGTGTTAGATGTACTTCAACGACTCTCACCAGGATTAATAGATACAATATTAGCAACAATAGGTTTTGTTGGACAGCGCACAACCGAACCAAAATCTGAAGCTGCACCCGATAACTTATATGAACCGATTGAAGGGTATGACAAAATAGAGGGTGATTTTGGTCAGTTAACAATACCAACTTTTCTAGATAACCTCGATAAAAATCCAACGCTCAAATGGGGTCTTGCTGCTGCTGTAGGAGCTGCCACCATTTTAGGCTTACTCCCTAAAGATCAAGTTTAACATTCCTTATCTCGTGCAAATCTTGTGCAAATCTTGTGTAAATCTTGTGTAAATCTTGTGTAAATCTTGTGGAATGGGCATCCCTGCCCGTTCCATTAAAAGCTGCCTTATTTAGTAAAACTTCTTTACTCAACATTTTGCACCATAAACTTATTGAGAGTAAAAAAGCTTGTAACGCTTATTTTTGCGTAGTTAGGCATAGCCCTGCTACCATTGCCCTTGAAGGTGCAATATGTAAATTTATAAATCTATACCTCTATCTTGTAGCTGCTTTAATAATTCTTGATAACGCTGACGTTCCTGAGCAAGTTCGTTTTGCGCTGCTTCCTTATTAAGTCGTTCCGTTTCAGCAAGTTGTTCTGCTTGCTGGCGCCGCTGTTGTTCGAGTTGTCGTTGTTGTTGTTCAAGCAAAGCGCGTTGTTCTGCTTGCTGACGCTGCTGGTCTAACTCTACGGGTGTCACAAACTTTAATCCGTCAGGACGATAAATTTCGAGCGTTGTTGTTATTACGAACCTTATTTTTAAGCGTGGACTTGTCCACCCATTAATATTAATGATTTGTTTTAAACTCTTTTTCGACCGTAACCAACCTTGTAAGTTGTTTTTCTGTGGGTCATAAAGGTAATATTCTTCTACACCATGTTTCTCGTAAAAATCGCGCTTTTTATCCATTTCTGCTTTAGTGTTACTTGGTGATAAAATTTCAAATACCACCTGTGGTGCAATATTTGCTTCTTGCCACTGCAAGTAACGACCTCTGTCACCCTTTGGTCTACCAAATACCACCATTATATCGGGAGCGCAGCTTTTATCTTGCCCTTGAACTGGATACCATAATAAATCACCAGCAATAAATATATCTTGAATTGCTGCAAATAATATTTCTAAACCTTCTTTAATTAAAACAATCCAACGAAATTGTACTGTATTGTCTGCCATTAGTTGACCGTCGCTTTCTGGGTAGATAACGAAATCATCAGCAGCATCTTTATCTTTATATGTGACTTGTCGTACCATATTGCAGCACCTCCAGTTTGGCATGAGGTAATTATCCTCAGTTTAACGGCAGATGCGGTAAGTTATCACCGCATGAGATGGTAGTAAAATATCATGAACTCTATATGTACTATTTATCTTATATGACAGATATTTAACTGGTACTTGATATTACTTTATGTGTTAGTGCTAAATTGGCAAGAGACACTTATCAAAAACTCTTGGGCAAAAATGCGTGCATCATTGATAAAATCATCTTTACTGATGTTCTTTTTGTTACTTGCCAAGCCAGCAACAGCAGAAATTATTCCAGATGGTACGCTGCCAACGAATTCTAAAGTCATACAACAGGGAAATACAACTTTTATTGAAGCAGGTACTATTAAAGGTACAAATTTATTTCATAGTTTTGATGAATTTTCTATATTCTCTGGAAATACAGCTTATTTTAATAATTCCTTAAATATTCAAAATATTATAAGTCGAGTAACGGGTACATCTATTTCTAATATAGACGGATTGATTCGCGCAAATGGGAATTCTAATTTATTCTTATTAAATCCCAATGGGATTATATTTGGGCAAAATGCAAAGTTAGATATTGGTGGTTCGTTTATTGGCACATCTGCCAATAGTATGAAATTTAATGATGGTTTTGAGTTTAAAGCTACTAATTCCGAATCAACACCTTTATTAACAGTGAGTACTCCCATTGGTTTACAGTTTGGCGCCAATCCTGAACATATTACTAACTTTTCTCGTGCCACTAACCAAAACGATGAGATTATCGGTTTATCTGTACCATCAAGAGCAACTTTAGCTTTAGTGGGTGGACAACTTGTGATTGATGGTGGCAATTTAACGGCGCCTGGAGGCAATATAGAATTAGGCGCCATTAGTGCAAATAATACCGTTAATCTTATACCTACAAATTTTGGTTGGAAACTAGGTTATGAAAATATTAGTGGTTTCCAAGATATTCGTGTAATTAATAATGCTACTGTTGCAAGTAATTTTAATGGTAGAGGTAATATTACTATTACAGGCAATAATATTGATATTTTATCTAGTCGTATTCAAGCTGGTATTAATTCTGGATTGCAATTAAATAATCAACCTGGAGATATTGCTCTTAACTCTCAAGGAAATATTATTGTTGATGCTGGGGTAATTACGAACCAAGTTGATGGTATTGGAAATGCTGGTAATATTAAGTTGACGGCACAATCACTTGTTCTCAATAATGGAACCGAAGTTACTGCAAATAATTTGGGTGAAGGTAATGCTGGTAACATTAATATTAAAGCTACAGATACTATTTCGCTATCGGGAGTCGCAACCAATGGTTCCTCTACAGTCATAGGTGCAAATTTATTCGGTGCCAAAGGTAATGGAGGTGAAATTACCGTAATTGGTGCAAATTTATCTTTATTTGACGGTGCCACTATTACGACCCATACTCTTGGAGAGGGGAATGCTGGTAATATTGAAGTCAATGCTAGCAACAACATCAATATTACTGGTTTAGGTAGTAACGGATTTACTTCGGGTATTGGTAGTCAGGTTTTCCCAGAAGCTGTGGGAAATGGTGGTCAAATAGTTTTAAATGCTCCAATGGTAACTTTATCAGATGGCGCCAATGTCGTCGCTCATACTTTTGGACAGGGAAACGCTGGTAGCATTGAAATTAATGCTCAAAAAGTTTTTTTAGACGGTTTAGCAAGTAATGGTGAATCTAGCGGTATAGGTAGTGCTGTTTTTGAGAATGGCAAGGGAAACGCTGGAGAAATCGTTATTAATACCAATTCTTTGTCTGTAACCGATAGTGCTTCATTATTTGTCGCGACTTTCGGACAAGGGGATGCTGGTAGTATAACCATAAATGCGTCAGATAATGTAATTTTTGATGGAGTTGGCGCCAATGGTCGTTCGAGTAATGCGTTTAGTACTGTAGAAGAAAAATCTAGCGGTGATGGTAAAGAGATAAATATTACAGCAAATACCTTAAATGTTAATAATGGAGCTGTTATTGGTACTACTACACGCGGTAAAGGTGACGGTGGCAATATCAATATTAAAGTTAATCGTTTAGAAGCACAAGGAGGCGGAGAAATACTCAGTACTAGTCGCAGTAGTGGAGATGCAGGTAATATTACTGTAAACGCAACTGAAAGTATTAATTTTTCTGGCAACGACCCAAATTTTTCTCAAAGATTAGCACGTATAGGTAGACCGATAGTACGTAACGAGGGTGCTGGAAGTGGTTTGTACGCTAACACCGATGAAAAATCTACCGGAAAAGGCGGTAACATTAACGTTAACACACTAAGCTTTACAATTACCGATGGCGCCATAGTTAATACTAGTGCCTTTGGACAAGGTTCCACAGGTGACATTCAAATTAAAGCTTCTGATTTATTTATGAATGCTGCGGATATTGCATCTTCCAGTCTTTTTGGTCAAGGTGGCAACATTAATTTACAAATTGCAGAGTCTATATTGCGTAATCAAAGTACAATTTCAACACGAGCAGGAAGCGAAGCTAGTGATGGTGGAGATGGAGGAAATATTAGAATCAATGCTAACGTATTAACAGCTTTAGAAAACAGTAGCATTAATGCTAATGCTTTTCAAGGACGTGGTGGAAATATTCAAATATCAGCTTCTGGTTTACTTCTTTCTCCCGATAGTTCTATTACTGCTAGTTCGCAACGAGGAATTAATGGCAATATCCAAATTAACACACCAGATGTTAATCCAGAAGCAGGATTAATAGAACTTCCAAATAATTTTTCCGACCGCTCTAATTTAATAGCTCAAGTTTGTCCAGCATTTCAGGGTAATTATTTTACAATAACTGGACGTTCCGGTTTACCAGCTAACCCATCTGATACAATTCGCACTAATCTAACTGAAACTGTTGATTGGGTGGCGCCAAATTTTCCTAAAACCAAACCTGATAAAGTAATTAATTATCAAAATCTAAAGCCGAAAACTACAACTAACATTATCGAAGCAACTAGCTGGGTTAAAAATAAACTTGGAGAAGTCATGTTGGTAGCGTCTACACCAAGTATCCAAACTGCTAGTACTGCATCTAGAGATTTTTGTCAACAGTAAACATAGACCCTATTATATGTTATAAGTTGTTATTTTCAGAATAATAAAGTAAAATTGAGTAGTTTCTTTGAGTTAATACTCACGACTTTACTATGAAGTCACTAGATTGTTTTAAAATTTATAAAAAACATTAAATTGTCATTCTGAACGTAGCGTAAACGGAGTTTTCCCGCAGGGAAGAATCTGAGATTTCAAAATATATACCAGATGCTTCACTGCGTTCAGCATGACAAGGGAAGAAACTCCTAAGAAGTAGGAAATTTGATATCAATTACCATTGGTGGCGAATACTATCGTATATTTCTATATACTTATCACCAGGATGGTTCCATGAGTAATCGTATTCCATTCCTTGAATTGCTAACTGACGAAATAGGTCGGGACTGATATTATATAAATCTATCGCTCGTCCCATTGCTGATTCTAAAGCGTAGTTATCTAGGTCAAAGAATACAAACCCGTTACGTGTTTCTTTGGTGTGCATTTGGTCGTAGTCCCAGTCAAATACTGTGTTCACTAACCCACCAACACCTCGCACTATTGGCACTGTGCCATATTTTAGACCAATTATTTGCGTTAGCCCACATGGTTCATAGTTACTTGGTACAACTATCATATCGGCACCTGCATATATTAGGTGCGATAATTCCTCGTTGAATCCTAATTCAATGTGTACATCTGGGTTTTCTGCTAAGAAAGATTGTTCGTGAACAAACCAACTATTGATACTGGGTTCAGTGGCAGCACCAAGTAAAACAAATTGGGCGCCGCGTTCGAGGGCATGATAAATTGCATGGTGAACTAAGTGTACACCCTTCTGAGCATCAAGGCGCCCAATATAAGCAATTAAGGGTTTATCACTATCGCCTAACTTTAACCGTTCGCGTAAAGCCTTTTTATTATATTGCTTCTGTTCAAAATCTTCACAAGCGTAATTGAAAGGAATATATTTATCAACTTTGGGATTCCAAAATTCAAAGTCAATACCGTTGAGAACTCCTTGGAACTTATCGCGATGTAAGTATAAAGTATGTCCTAAGCCGCAGCTAATATCAGTATGTTCCGCTTCCCAAGCATGATGCGGTGATACTGTTGTAACAGCGTTTGAATATACAATACCCGCTTTCATCATATTTAGTGCAAATGGATTAAAGTTATCCTGTAACTTATCGTACTGATAATAATATTCAGGACGGTTCAAACCAGTTGCTTCTAAAACCTCGTTTCCACATATACCTTGGTGTTTAAAATTGTGGATAGTATAGCAAACGCGCTGGAATTCCATACCGTTATACTTATATATCTCGTATAACATTACAGGTATTAAACCAGTTTGCCAGTCATGACAGTGGATAATATCTGGGCATTTATTACTTTGCTGCAAGAACTGCAAAGCTGCTTTACTAAAGAATGCAAACCGCATATTGTCGTCATTGCACCCGTAGTAACACCCACGATGGAAAAAGTTGTCTTCTGAATGCGGTTCAATAAAGAAGCAAACTCGACCGTGTACCCAACCGCAATATACAGAGCAATGAATTCGTCCACCATACCAGGGTACCCACAGTTCTCGGTAAGCATCATGTAATCCCCATATATGGTCATAGCGCATACAATCGTACATGGGAAGAATCAATTCGACACAATGCCCCTTGTTCTCTAACTCCCTACTTAGTCCGTACACGACATCGCCCAAGCCACCTGCTTTTATTACAGGCGCACACTCTGAGGCTATTTGTACAATGTACATTTTTTACCCCCCGGTTAATAAAAATTAATCTTATCCATCTTCTAAAATATATGCAATATGTACTTTAGAGCAAAATATTTTACTATTAATATTCGCAACGTATCGTTTTTAAATTTTATCAAACTAAAGTATGACTATTTTCGATGGAGACGAGGCGCCATTTATCCCAACTTTTTCCCGATACCCAAGCGAAAGCGAAATTTATAGTATGTATACAAGAAAGCCAACAAACGCATTCAAATAAATATAACGGAGATTAAAAATATGTCTAATGAAGCAATTGAATTATCACTGGATGAACTTGATAATGTCGCAGGTGGTTTATCTTTAATACTAGGTGATATTGGTGGGTTTGCGTCGAGTGCCAACAATAGTTTTTATCAAAAAACTTTGAATATTGCTCAACAAACCTATGCAGGTCCTAATGGAAGCTATACTGGTTCACTATTCAATTTTAGTGAAGTAGCATCTAGTGCTGGGCAAAATATTGTTATTAGCTAGGTCTTCTGAGATGTTGGCGCGTAATTTCAAGCGCCACGCACCCGAAAAAATGATCATCATATTTATGCGTGATAATTTTTTTTGATATTTACGCTACTTTCTCAAAAAGAAAGTATGTTACTATTTTACAGATTATTGAGTAAAAAACATTAAGAATTATTGAAAATTACTCAATAATCGTATCATGGACTCTTCTAAATTATCAGCAAATACCCCTTTTGGGAATATAGATTCAGTTAGCGCTTTTATACCAAAGAATGACCTGATAGACAACCCAGGTTTTAGTTTTGATTTTAGTAAGTCTTCTAATTCATATTCAGGAGAAATATCGAACCAACAATATAATATACCCAGGTCTAATCCAAATCCTAATTCTATTTTTAGTAATCCTGCTACATACGCCGATTTTAATGGGAATGGCAGAAAAGATTTATTGTGGCGTAATGATAAAACGGGTGAAACAGCTATTTGGATAATGGATGGTAAAAATATATCTGAAGGTAAGTTTGTGCCAAGTATGAGTTCAGACTGGGATTACAAACTAGGTGATTTTAACCGCGATGCCAAAAGTGATATTTTTTGGCGCAATAAAAAAACAGGTGAAAATAGCTTGTGGATAATGGATGGTGGTAATGTAGCTAGCTCCACTCAACTACAAACCATAGACTCTAATTGGAAACTAGATATTGCTGATTTTGATGGTGATGGTAAAAGTGATGCATTTTGGCATAATACCGCAACTGGTGAAAATGCAACTTGGTTGATGGATAATAATAACGTCAAAACCGCAGCTTATTTAACTCGAACAGAGGATTTAGGTTGGGAACCAACGATAGTTGATTTCAATGGTGACGGTAACACAGATTTATTTTGGCGTAATAAAAAAACCACTGAAACCGCAATTTGGCTGATGAATGGCACCAATTTCTCTGGTTCATTCTTGCAAAAAATGGATGCAAATTGGGATTATAAGATAGGAGATTTTAATGGAGACAGCAGAAACGATGTTCTATGGCATAATAAAGCCACAGGTGATACATCAATGTGGTTAATGAATGGAACTCTACTTTTCAGCAGTGACCTTGAGAAAGTAAATTCGGATTGGAAAGCTGATATCGGTGATTTTAATGGAGATGGTAAAACCGATATTTTTTGGCGTAATCAAACAACTGGAGAAAATACAGCTTGGCTGATGGATGGTTCATCAGTTTCTACTTCAGCATTCTTGGCTAAAACTGACCCATCGTTGAAATATACTATCGGTGATTTCGATGATGATGGTAAGACTGATATTTTCTGGCGTGACACCACAAGCGGTGACAATAAACTGTGGTTTATGAATGGTACTACTGCTTCGGAAAGTACCGTAATTAATGCTGGCGCCGAATGGAAAACTAGTGTTAGCTAGTATATTCTTTTGTCTTAGTAAGGTGGGCAGTGCCCACCCTACGTAGCAATAATAATATATATATTTTGCTAATAATTTTTTTTGCGCTTATTCTTAGACGGTTTCAACTGGCGCCACAAACGATTTAACCAATTATTCTTACGAGATGTACGCTTAGAATTATTCGGTTTCATTCCCTGTTGTAAACGCGCTTCTTCTGTTATTGGTACTGCGTTTTTATCGGGAACTATTTGTGTCCCGTATCTACGTGCATATACCTGTGTAAATTCGGCACCGAAAAATAAAATTTGAGCAGCATAGTTAACCCAGAACAAGATTACTACTATCGAACCAGCGGCGCCATAAGTAGAGTTAAATGTGGCTCTTGCCAAGTAAAAACCTAGTAAATATCTACCAATTGAAAATAATAACGATGTTATCGAGGCACCGATTAAAACATCACTCCAAGCAATTTTAACATCTGGAAGAACTTTAAAGATTAATCCGAATAATATAGTCGTGACGGTAAAAGATACAAAAAATGTGACTAACTGCCAAATACCATCAATACCTGGTAATAGATTTTGAAAATAAGCCACTGTAGCAGATAAAGCAGTACTCATCACAAGTGAGACTAATAATAAAAACCCGATTCCCAAAATCATGGTAAACGATAAAAACCTTTGGCGAATCATGTTTTTTACTGCACGTCCAGGTTTGGGCTGTACTTCCCAAATTGTATTGAGTGAATCTTGTAATTCTGTAAATAGACCAGTAGCACCAAATAATAGTACTAAAACACTAATTGCTGATGCAATCGTTCCTTGTTGAGGTTGACTTGCGCTTTGAATGGCGCCTTGAATAAGAGCAGCACTCTCTTGACCTACTAAACCTCGAAGTTGTACTTCAATAGCACCTCTTGCTGCCTCTTCACCAAATACGGCGCCGACAACAGCAATGATAATGATTAACAAAGGAGCGATGGAAAATATCGTGTAATAAGATAATGCGGCTGCTAACCGTGAGGCTTTATCCTTGCTCCACTCTTCAAACGTCTCCTTAAACAGACTAACAACCTTATTAAATATCAAGTGACTCTCCTTTACTGCCTAGCGTCAACTCCACTGAATTCTATTAATACTCCACACTACTGAGGTAAGCATCCTTCTACAGACACTTCTCATCGCAGTCAAAAGAAATAAATTCTAAAGAAACCCGGTTTCTATAAATTACTGTATATATTCTAATGACGTAAAAAAGCGCTTTCCAGAGTTGTAATGCATACCGCTGTATCAGAGTGTAATGTGGAAGTCCGCATTTTCTCGGTTTATTAAGTAATCCCAATCAAGGCAATATTTATAGATGTAAGTTAGAAATTGCTCAATAACAAAGCTTTGTAAGATAAAAAACAAAACGTGAAAATATGAGGGAAATAATGAACACAGCTGACTTAGAATTTTTCAACACAAATGAAATTACCGTAACCATACCTAAGCCATATCTTGAAAGATTGTATAATTTGCTCAAAGATAGCTCACAAAACAATGACCAGTCTTCAAAAGCAAAAGATACCCAGTTACAAGACCGAGTGCAAAAAATGCTTCAACAGCGTGAAGACTATGATATTTTGGCTTATTTAGATTGGGTGTTAAAGCAAAATAGCTAGAATTTTGATGACAGTAGTGCCTCAACTTGAGTCATGACCATTGCTGGATTCACCGCTAATTTAGCAGACATCTGACGAAGATTACCCTCATTGTTAAAACCAATCCATTCGGTTATAATTTTGTAATCTGAACTCAATATACGATGAAGTTGACGGTCTTGTGGCGCCCACCGTTCGACTTCACCATCAAGTATTACGATACTTTTAGTGTGTAATGCAGCAGCCAAATATGATACAAAAATATTATTGCAAATTAAAAGTGAAGTATTAACTAAGAGTGCTGATAATGCTCCAATGCTGATTTTTCCCACTAAATTGACTGATGAAATTGAGGAAAGAGAAGCGACTGTGGCCGCTAAATTAGTTTGTTCTACTGAACCTGTTAATACTACTTGATAACTGCGTTCTGTAATTGCGTCGGCAATTTTGGCTAAGTCTTCAGCAGACAAATGCCTTTGAAAATCATCTAAATAAATGCAGACATATTTATCTGGTTGTAGGTAATTCGCAGCTTCAATTTTGCTAAACTCAATAAAATCTGTTTGTAAAAGTGGAAATTCTAATTTGTCATCTTGAACTGGGATACCTAAAAATTTCATTAATTGTAGATGGCGCCATATTTCCGGTTGGTTATCAGGATAATGTATAAAGTGGGTGGGGTCTGGACAATAATAACCGCTCATATAAAATCCGGCGTTAATACGGGCACCGAGTAACGAAATGAAGCTATTTATAATAGTACCATTATCGTGCATTTGTAAGGCTAAGTCAAAGTGTAGAGCCTGCACTTTGGCTAAAAATTCTGGGATTTTGTGAACTGATGGTGATTCTGGAATACCTGGGTATCCTGGAAATTCAACAAAATCGTCAATTAAGTGGCGCCATCGCTGTTTTATAATCTCTGGAGAGAATAATCCTATTAAAGTTATATGAGCATGAGGGAATGCTGCGCGTAATGCTCGCAAAGCTGGAATAATACACATTAAATTTTCCAAACCAGGCAGCGCGCGCACTATCGCAATGCGTTCAATATGCTGCTTTAACAAAAGTTGATTCACTACCATTATTATTACCTGCGCCGCATCATCAAACAATATCCAACTATTTCCATGCCAGGTCATCGTGCTAACGGCATAATATACAATCTTTTTCTTTTATACTAAATATAGTCAATCTACGACTAAAGGCATACAGATATTTATAATTTTTATAATTTATACCAATAGCAGTATGATTTATGAGTCTTATATTTGCTAATTTATGCAAAAAGTCACTAAAATTTTATGCAATTAGCTAATAAAGTCGCATTAATAACGGGTGCAGGTTCAGGAATAGCCAAAGCAGCAGCAATATTATTTGCCAAAGAAGGGGCAAAAGTTGCAGCGTTGGGACGTACAAAAGACGAGCTTGAAGCAGCAGTTGCAGAAATAAATCAAGCCAACGGAGAAGCTATTGCAGTAATTGCTGATATTTCTAAAGTTGAGGATATGCAGCAAGCGACTCAAGAAGTTATTAATAAATGGGGAAGATTAGATATAGTATTTGCAAATGCTGGTATTAATGGAGTTTGGGCGCCGATTGATGAATTAGAACCAGAAGAATGGGATAAAACTATCGAAGTCAACCTTAAAGGAACTTTTTTAACAGTTAAATATACAGTACCTTACTTAAAAAAACAGGGTGGCTCAATTATTATTACCTCATCCATTAATGGTACACGCACCTTTAGTAAATCAGGCGCCACAGCATACGGATGTTCTAAAGCGGCACAAGTAGCATTTGCAAAAATGACAGCATTAGAACTAGCTAAACATAAAATTCGCGTCAACGTCATATGTCCTGGCGCCATAGATACTAATATATCTGAAAATACCCAAGAAAGAAACTTAGAAAAAGCACAAGAACCCGTCGTATTTCCAGAAGGCAAAATTCCCTTAACCGACGGAGAACCAGGAAGTTCAGAACAAGTAGCGCAACTAGTTCTCTTCTTAGCATCAGACGCATCCAACTTAATTACAGGAACAGAAGTCTGGATTGACGGTGGAGAATCTTTATTAAAAGGATAACATTGCAATTGTAGGTTGGGTTACGCAAAGCCGGAACCCAACATAGCAATAACTAAAATAAATGTTCTCTTTAAAGTTTTAATAAAATTTAAAAGGGCGGGCAAGGATGCCCACCCCACAAGAGTTATTTGAATATGTTGTTAATTTTCGTCGCGTCCATGTACTTGTGCTGGTGGACTTGTTGCTTCGACTGCGGTAAATGATTCTAAGATTTTGTAGGTGTGGGATGCTCCTTTGGGAACTACCCATGAGTTACCTGGTTCAAGTTTGACTACTTGACCTTCGAGATGTAATTCTGCTGTACCTTTGATGACATAACCAACTGTTTCATATTCGCGTGCTGTTGGTTCTTTTGCTTCACCTGGTTGTTCGTCTTCCCAAAGTCGCATTGAAACGCTTTTTCCAGATGCTAAATATTTTTGTCCGAGTTGACCTGTGGGTGAGTAAGCAGAATCTACTTTTTTAACGCTTGTGTCAGCCATGATTACTTTCTCCTTTTATAATAAAACGGCGCCGAGTTATTGCTACGTTTGCTAAGGTTTTAAAACAATTTTGATGCAGTTGTCTTTTTTATGCTTGAATATGTCGTAACCGTGCGGTGCCTGTTCGAGTGGTAAAGTGTGTGTGATTACAAAGGTTGGGTCTATATCACCGTTTTGAATGCGTTCGAGTAAAGGTTTTAAATATTTATGAACGTGTGTTTGTCCCATTTTAAAGGTTAAACCTTTGTTCATTGCGGCGCCCATTGGCAGTTTATCAACAAATCCACCATAGGCGCCTGCTATTGAAACGTGACCACCTTTGGCACAAGAAACAATAACTTGACGTAATGCTGTAGGACGGTCGGGTTCTAATTTGACGGCTTGTAAAACTTGGTCGTGCAATGCCATAAAATCAGTACCATGTGCCTCAAGTCCTACTGCGTCAATGACTGCATCTGGACCACGACCTCCTGTCATTTCTTTGAGCGCTTCACCTACATCTAGTTCTTCGTAGTTAAGAACCTCTGCTTTACATATGTATGAAGCCATTTGTAAACGTTCAGGAATACGGTCAATAGCAATGACTCTTTCGGCGCCTAACATAAACGCGCTTTTTATGGCAAACTGTCCAACGGGTCCACATCCCCATACAGCGACGATATCACCTGGTTTGATATGACAGTTCTCTGCTGCCATGTATCCAGTTGGGAAAATATCTGTTAAAAATAAAACTTGCTCATCAGTCATTCCATCAGGTATTTTGAGTAAACCTGTATCGGCAAACGGTACACGCGCGTATTCTGCTTGTCCACCTGCGTATCCTCCGAAGATGTGCGAGTATCCGAATAAACCCGAAGGTGAATGACCCATTATCTTCTCTGCTAACCATCCGTTGGGGTTAGAGTTATCGCATAATGACCATAAGTCTTTATGACAGAAATAACAATTTCCGCAAGCGATAGTAAATGGAACAACTACTCTGTCTCCAATTTTTATATTTTTAACAGATGTTCCAACTTCAACGACTTCTCCCATAAATTCATGACCTAATATATCCCCTTTCTGAACTGTAGGAATAAAGCCATTAAATAAGTGTAAGTCTGAACCGCAGATTGCTGTTGAAGTAATTTTTATTATTGCATCACGCGGATTTAATATTTTTGGGTCTGGTACTGTATCTACTTGGACTTTATTGGCGCCGTGCCAACATACTGCTTTCATAATTATATTCCTAATTAATTATATCTGTTCTTCTTTTTCTTCTCTGTGTACTCTGCGTCTCTGTGGTAGATTTTTTCTTACCACAGAGTCACAGAGAGCGCAGAGAGTTAAGGAAGTTGATAGTAACCGCTACGAGTACCTGTTACGGGTTCAACTGTTTTTTCTACTTGCTTTTCAGTAGAACGTAAGAACTCTTTAGTTGCACGGGGTGTTTCTTCGTTCAGGTTGAGTTTTTCTGTTACTGTTTCAGCGGTTTCTTGGAGTTTTTCTTTAACTTCTTCTATGATGTTGCCGCCGCTAGTATTGTAATTTTTGGTATCGCTAGGGTAGTTATTCTGTTTTAGGTTTCTGTGAACATCATCATCTGGCACACCTTTGTAGTATACGCCTTCAGGTGATGTTACTGTTCCACCGCTTGCTTGGGTTCTGCTTTTAGCTTGTGAGCCAACTGTTCCGTCATCAACTTTGGTTCTATAGAACTCGGTTTCATCAGCGTTATTTTTGTAGTTTTTGCTATCCTTACCGTAGCTACTTTCTTTGTTTCCGATATTTTTGTGGATGTCATCATCTGGCGTACCTTTGTAGTATACGCCTTCGGGTGATACTACTGTGTTATCAGCAAATGCTGGTTGGATGTTGATCTTACCAAATTGAATTGCAAAGAATGCAAATGCTGCTATTAATAAAGTCAATGCTCTACGTGATATATTCATTGAAAAGTTCCTCCATTGGATAGATGTACAAAATTTGAACTAAATCGACGCAAAAATTGCCAAAAAAATGTTTTTTACGGCTTTAAGACTACTTTAATACAGTTATCTTTCTTTTGCTGAAATATCTCATAACCGTGTGGCGCCTGTTCAAGTGGAAGTTGATGTGTGACTACTTGTGAAGGATCAAATTTGCCTTCTAATATCATTTCAAGAAGTTTATGCATGTACTTTTGGCCGTGCATTTGTCCCATGCGGAAGGTTAGACCTTTGTTAAAAGCGGCGCCGAGAGGCATTTTATCAATGAAGCCTCCATATACACCCATAATGGAAAGGGTGCCACCTTTTCGACAAGCTAACATCATTTGTCGTAAAACATGGGGACGGTCAGTTTCTAAACGCAATTTTTGCTTTGTTTGGTCGTAAAAGTCCTCAAATCCTACACCATGCGCTTCCAAACCTACAGCATCAATACAAGCATCAGGACCACGACCACCCGTCATTTCCTTTAATGCTTCACCTGCGTCTATTTCTTCATAGTTAATTACTTCAGCTTTGGCATATTTCTTGGCTAACTCTAACCGTTCTGGAAAGCGGTCAATACCAATAACTTTCTCGGCGCCCATCATATAAGCGCTAATCATTGCAAATTGACCGACTGAACCACATCCCCATACAGCCACAGTATCACCAGGTTGAATATCACATAACTCGGCGCCCATATATCCGGTTGGAATAGCATCTGAGATAAATAGTAATTTCTCGTCAGGTATATCTTTAGGAACTTTAAGAGTGCCAACATCCGCAAATGGAACTCTTATATACTCAGCTTGGGCACCTGCATATCCACCAAAAGTATGAGAATATCCATAAATAGCTGAAGTAATGTTACCAAATAGTTTCTCTTCCATCCAACCTTTATGGTTAGAGTTATCACATAGCGACCACATATCATGTGAACAGTAGTGACAGTGACCGCAACCAATCATCGAAGGTACTACTACTCTATCACCGACTTTAAGATTACTGATATTACTACCAACATCAACTACTTCTCCCATAAATTCATGACCGATGATATCACCAGGCTGAACGGTAGGAATATAACCACCATATATATGTAAGTCCGAACCACATATGGCAGTAGATGTAATTTTGAGAATAATATCGCGCGGGTTAATAATCTTTGGGTCATCTACAGTTTCAACCCGCACGTCATTTGCTCCGTGCCAACAAACAGCTTTCATAATTAATAATTAGTAGTTGTGAGTGCTGAGTGCTGAGTGCTGAGTGAGGTGAATAGTTAGGAGTTAAGAGTAAAAATTAGAGGAAGTTAAAACTCTTAACTCAGCACTCAGCACTCATCACTTTCTTACTTTCCGCGTGGTTGTCCTTCGGTTGTGGCTATTTCACCAGCTTCCATTAACATCTTGAAGCGACGTAGCTCATCACCTATTTGCTGTTCTGGCTCTTCCCCGAAGAGTTTTGCAAAAGCTGCTGTTAAGGCACCTCCTGGTGGAGTATATTCCATTACAACTTTTACTTCAGTACCTCTGTCTCCAGGTGCTTTTGTAAACCGAACAAAACCAGAGTTATCCACATCTGCATCTTCTACAGAAGCCCAAGAAATAAATTCATTCTCACGGTCTTCAAGAATTTCGGCGTCCCATTCAATGCTTGTACCTAATGGCGCCGTTGCAACCCAGTGTGAACGTTTATTATCTAGTTTTTTAACTTCTTTGAGATGCTTCATGAAATTGGGCAAGTTCTCCAAGTTACGCCAAAAACGGTATAACTCATCAGCAGGTTTGTTGATAGTTACCGTTTTTTCAACTTTAATGACTTGTCCTATTCCTATAGCTTCTTGTGCTTGTTGAATAGTGCTTTTTTTCTTTACACCTTGGTAAAGCAACCCACCCCCAGCTATTGCAGTCAACACTCCCCGTAGTGAACGCTGCTTCAAGCCCATTAATACCATAGTACCACCACCAATTAACGAAGCCCAGCGTTCAGTATCGCCTGCTTCGTTTTGGTTACTACTAATATTTTCTGATGTTGATGCCACTTTTTTACTCCATACATATTAATAATATTCCTCTGTAGAGACGTGATTAATCACGTATTTACATCATGTCTTTACATCACGTCTCTATATAGAATGAGAAGGTTTACATAGTAACAGCGGCGCCAGTTGTTGGGTTAGCTGGTTTCATATCGGCGCCAACTTTGGCACGATACAGTTCAACTAAACGCTGCTCGGACATCATTAAGTCTTTGACAATTTCTGCAAAAATAGCAGTTGATATTGGGTCGGTAGTAGAAGGCGTTAAATTGCTAAGGTCGCCAATACCAGTTTGTACGTCACCTAATGCTGAACGTAGCTGGAATATATCATCACTACCAGTTAGCGCAGTTTTCACTTTTGCATACTGGTTCGCAATATTTGCAGTCAACGAAGGTTTTTCACCAAGTTGATTTAATCGCGCTTCTAAATATTGAATATGGCGCCCTTTATTTTGAATCATCTCTCCAAAGAGTGATTTGATTTGTGAGTCAGATTCTTTTTGTGCGTATTGTTCAAGTGCTTCGAGCGAATATTTCTCACCAGCTAAAGCAGTATTAAGCGCTTTGACTATTTCACCCTTCGTCGAACCACCCCAAGCATCAGCTAATTTCCACCATTCCGCGTCTTTATCACGCTCCGAAGGTAAAGCTACATCTTTGCCACCATAGCCTAAGCGACTCAAAATTGCTGTGCTAAATACAGCTAAATCGCCAGGTTGACGTGATGTAATTAAATTACCATCAACTACTAATGCTTCATCAATATAGTTGGCGCCTGCGTTAATCATATCCTTACGGATAGCCATATATCCAGTGGCTTTCTTACCCTTGAGCAAGTCACCTTCTATCAATAACTGTGGTCCGTGACAAACAGCAGCGACTATTTTGTTTTGTGCCATCGCTTCTTGCACAAATCTTACTGTATTACGGTTACAGCGCATTTTATCAGGCGCCATACCACCAGGTATAATTACGGCATCGAATTCAGCAGCAATAGCTTCGCTTGTTGTAGCATCTGGTTTTACAGAAACTTTGCCACGCTTACCTTTATAAGTCTCGCTCATTCGAGAACCGAGAACAACTACATCCATCCCTGCTTGCTTCACAGCATTATAAGGTACCTCAAACTCTGCATCTTCTACATCTGCTTCAATGAGGATAGCTACTTTTTTCTTGTGATCACGATTACTTGACATATTGTCTCCAATTGTTGCTTTACAATATCAACTATGCTTTAACTTCATTTTTTACAGATGGTAATATTTCACTGTAATCATCAGAGAAATTCAAACGTACATCTTCAAACTCACCTGCCGATACTGCACTTTCTACAACACTAAATACCGCACGAGCGTGACTGGTAGCGACTTCTGTAGAAACACCTTCTTTTTCGCTCACCATTTTGATAAATTCGTCGCACTTGAAGTAGTTTCCATTTTGACCTTCGCGTCCATGTAAAAACTTACCTAACTCTTTAGGTAGCTGTGAAGCTAAATCTTTTGCCTCATCACCAACAATACGTTCGCGAATAGTTTCCAATGTTGCACGAGTAGCATTTATAGCTTCCTCACGGGAGTTTAACTCAGCTGCATCCTGTACTTTCTTAATAAACTCGTCGTACTTCATAATCAAAGGTTGAGGATATATATTTTTAGTGCATTACAAATCTATATATACAACTTGCTTCAAGAAGAAATATATGAGCTATAAGTCTAAATAACCAATATAAGATATATTAATTATCCTCACCTGTAGCTCATAAATATCAAGGAGCTAGTTGACGATTTTTGATACTTATTATGCTATCTATCAAATAATTTCAAAGCTTCGCTCTAAAGAGAGATATACTAATTTTCTACCGCCCGAAATACAATATCTAAAAAAAAGTCAAATTTGACACAACTTAGTCTAGAATAAAATCAAAAAATTAAAAATACTGTTATAAACAAAAAAAAACAGCTATGAGTCATGACATTCATAACTCATAACTATGCGTGAAGTGGCTATAGCGTGAATTGACAATTACTAGACTACGCATAATTGGCAAGTATATCTTCGCCCCAAAGGAATATCTCGGTGTATATGTATCTCTATCTAAAGTAGTACTTCTATTGGGGTATAAAGACTTGACGGAAAAGCGCTATTGTGAAGTAGCGGTTGACGAAAATATTTAGTCTACATTTACGCCATAATTACGGCAAACGTGTGATGTTAGGTTGGTCGAGATAGTTATACACCAGTTGAGAAACTTGACGAATAAAATCTCTAGCTTGCGGACTATGATGAGGTCTTCTCACTAAAATACCAGCCAAATATTTTCTACCTGAAGGTGTTTGGATAATACCCGCATCTCCCAGCACGAATCTTAAAGTACCAGTTTTGTGAGCAATATTGGCGCCTTTCCCCAAACCAGAAGGTAATAATCTACGGTTTTGGCATCGATACATTATATCTAAAACTTGAGTACGACTTGCATCACTAAGTAAATTGCTGTTTGTCACTAAAGCTGATAAACGTACCAAGTCTTTTGCACTCGTTCTATTTGTTCCCCCAAAGTCTCCTAACATATTTCGCATTGCAGTCTGCTCAAGTCCCCACGTGCGAAAGCGTTGATTTAATTTTGCAATACCTCCTAAACGTTCGATGACCATATTGGTTGCAGTATTATCACTAATAGTCATCATCCGAGTTGCCGTCTCTAACAAACTAAATTTAGTTCCAGCAGGACGAAAGCGCATATTTCCCGAACCACCCGCGAAATGTTTGCGCTGCATTGCCATTGTTTCATCCAATCTAATTCTACCCGCATCAACTTCTTCAAACAATGCAATCAAAACTGGATATTTTATTGTACTGGCAGCAGGAAATATTTTTTCTCCATTAATATTTAAATAATCACCTGTTTGTAAATCTAAGAAAAATATTCCTGGTGTCAGCGACTTGTAGCGACTCATCAATGTTTTGATTTGAGTTTCTAACAATGACATTTCTTGTCTTAAACTAATAACACCAGCAAATTTAGAATTATTTCTATTTACTTCTGGAACCGGGATAGGAACAGAGTTATTTCGCTCCTTCGGGGGAATGAATCGAAGTCCTGGTAATGGTATCGTATTTGTGCTGAATGAACTAGCTAGCTCGTTAACCTTTGTTGTTTGCTCCGCTTTTGCTGTCAATGGAAACAGGATAACACTTAAACAAGTAAGTAATAAAAAATTAGATTTCATGTATATATTTTGTGAGAAACACAGAGATGTAACACGCCATCAAAAAAGCGTGTCATAAAAAAATGTAATCGAGAAACCATCGTATTTAACAATATCTGTATTGTCAAGAATTCTATTTAACAGAAACCGGGTTTCTTCAAAAAACCCGGTTTCTATTTCGCAATAAGCTAATGTTTATTGCAACGGGAGCGCCGATATATCGTATGATTAATTGATGTACCATAGCGAGTGAGTTGTAATTTATGTATACAGCAAATTCTCTCAAAGCCGAACTAAATTCCAAAGGGTGGCGATTGACACCCCAAAGGGAAGTAATATTAGAGGTGTTTCAAAATCTGCCACAAGGAAAGCATCTAAGCGCAGAGGAATTATTCGATCTGCTAGAAAAACGTCAAGAAGGAATTAGTCTGTCTACTATTTACCGTACCTTAAAGCTCATGACACGGATGGGGATATTGCGGGAACTAGAGTTAGCAGAAGTACACAAGCACTACGAACTTAACACATCATCACCCAATCATCATCATCACATGGTGTGTGCCCAGTGCAACATGACAATTGAATTTGAAAATAGTTCAATTCTCAAACAAGCAACAAAACAAGTTGAAAAATCAGGCTTAGAACTAATTGACTGTCAACTAACCATTTACACAATATGTCCCGAAGCAGTACGCAAAGGATGGCCAGCCGTTGTTTCATCTGACTGGGTATGCTCGCGCGCAATAAGAGCAGCTGAACTTGAAGAAGGCACCTCTTTTTTATAAGTTGTACTCTACGTCCTTAATTTTAGGGGTAAGCGCCGATTTACCAACAGTACACAACATCCAGGAAAACAACGTTTATGATTGTTGGTAAATACTTCACCTGTATAAACATGTAAATTCATAAAATACTGTACTGCCATATAGCTATAGACGAATTAATGTCTTAAATTTTTGTTGAGTCTGCAAACCCTGCTATATTTCTAGGGTAATGTGGTTCGAGAGTTAATTTAATTTACTCATAAAAGTATTAAATTACACCTTTAAATCACTTGAGTACAGTAAGAGCCAATACCCGACTAAAGAGGGATGTCAATAGCTTCCTAAAGTTGGTCAGATGGTATGCAAGCCTGTACCTCAAGGTTGACATGATTACAAAAGTTTTGGAGAAACATCAATGGGACAAGCAAAAGTAGGTGACACAGTAACAGTACACTACACAGGTAAATTGACTGATGGCACAGTTTTTGACTCTTCGTCAGGGGGCGACCCGTTAGAGTTTACAATTGGTACAGGACAGTTAATACCTGGGTTTGAGGATGCAGTTGTAGGAATGAACGCTGGTGACTCAAAAACTACTCATATTCCTGTAGACCAAGCATACGGTACATATCGTGATGATATGGTTATTGAGGTAGACCGTGAACAAATGCCACCCGAACTAGAACCAGAAATTGGTCAACAGTTACAACTTCAGCAACCCACAGGTCAAGTTATACCCGTCGTCATCACCGAAATATCAGACTCTACCATCACTCTAGACGCAAATCATCCTCTCGCTGGCGAAGATTTGGTCTTTGATATTCAACTAGTTGGTATCGGCGCCTAAGTTTCGTAACATCGTAGGTTGGGTGTAGCCGCAGGCGTAACCCAACATAAACCAACTTCTTGCATAACTTTGCTCTCGTCAGAAATATATAATAGCGTAACATCTGTGAGTTGACGCTAATTATATGCAGCGGCTTTATAAATTTATATTGATTTAACTAAGGTACCAACATTAACAAAACCTTGTAAAGACGCAATATGTCGCGTCTCTACATGTACCGCATTAACACGAAATCTGCTGTATTATCACGTAAATTTATAGATTTCTTAAAATCTCCTACATTTCGTTTGGGTACAACGGGTCTTGCAGTTACACCAGGTGCCAATGTGCAAAAACTACCTCAAGTTGCGAACCAATTGAGTGATATACTAGTGGCGCCAGTTGCAGAAAAGCTTGGAAATAAACGTTTACAAATTATTTGCTTTTTCGGATACTAAAGTTCATAATAATTTATTTCAACTGGCATATCTTGAAATGACGATATATCATATATTCTTTGGGTATACTTTTTCAGGATTATCAGCAAAGGTGTAAAGAATGTTAAGTAATATTTCAATATCACTACGAAAGTGGCGCCTAATTAATTTAAGTTTAATGGCATTTTTGAGCTTTTACTTAGTTGTTGGTTCAGAAGCAAAAGCACATGCAATGCACATTATGGAAGGATTTTTACCTAAAGAGTGGGCTATATTCTGGTTTGTAGTTGCCTTGCCGTTTTTTGTATTAGGTTTACGCAGCATTACACGCATCACCAACGAAAAACCTGAGTTAAAATTACTCTTGGCATTATCAGGTGCCTTTACCTTTGTACTATCAGCATTAAAAATACCCTCAGTTACGGGTAGTTCTTCGCACCCAACAGGTACAGGATTAGGCGCCATATTATTTGGTCCACTAACAATGTCAGTATTAGGAACACTAGTATTAATATTTCAAGCATTATTATTAGCACACGGTGGTTTAACGACATTAGGAGCAAATGCGTTTTCAATGGCAATAGTTGGCCCAATTGTTGCCTTTTGGATATATCGTTTAATCATGCCAACAGGTAAACAAAGATTAGCAATATTCTTAGCATCTGCTCTAGCTGACTTAATTACATATATAGTCACATCTATACAATTAGCCTTAGCATTTCCTGCCGCAACAGGGGGTTTTATGGCTTCATTCCTAAAATTCGCAGGTATTTTTGCAATCACACAAGTACCCCTAGCTATCAGCGAAGGACTACTAACCGTCTTAGTCTGGAACTGGTTAACTAATTATGGGCGCCAAGAATTAGAAATGCTGAATTTAATACAAAAACCTGGTTACTTCAGCACTGAACATAACAATCTTCAATAGAAAAGAAAGAAACCAGGTTTCTCTAGTTCATTACAATATAAAAGGACTCATCATGTCAAACAAAACCAACAACTGGTTACTATTCCTTGGAGTCATAGCACTAGCAGTGGCGCCATTATTATTCGTAAAAGGAGAATATGCAGGTTCAGACGACAAAGCTGAAAAAGCTATTACCGAACTACACCCGCAGTATAAACCTTGGTTTCAACCTGTATTCGAGTTGCCTAGTGGAGAAGTAGAAAGTTTATTATTCTCAGTACAAGCAGCAGGTGGTGCAGGTGTAATAGGTTATGTAATAGGTTTATATAAAGGACGCACCGAAAGCAAACAGCGGAATGAAAATACAGATAGACACACTGGCATACACAAATAACTTGCGGTGGTTGCCAGTTAAACATAAATTAATATTAGCAACTACCCTTTTTATAATTACCTACCTTTCTCATTCTCCTGTACAAATCTTAATTTTTACCTGGATGAGTATTTGGATAGTCGGATACGCACGTATTCCGATAAAAACTTTTTTGAACTTAATTTATATTCCTTTATTATTTTGGTTAACAAGTGTACCTGCTTTAGCTATCAATGCAGTTAATACTACTGATTTAAGCAGTATACAACTCGATTCATTAGCAGGTTTCACAATTGGCTCCTACTATATATACATAAGTTCACAAGGAATAATTCAAGTACTTACAATATTAACACGCGCACTAGCTGCACTTTCGTGTTTATACTTTATTATGTTAACGGTTCCTTTTGTTGAATTGCTGCAAGCTTTACGTAAATTTGGCTTTCCCCAGCTTTTAGCAGAACTATTATTATTAATGTATCGTTTTATTTTTATTTTACTAAACACAGCAAGCGAACTATGGACAGCACAGCAAGCAAGGTTTGGGTACCGCACTTTTAATTCTGGTATGAAAAGTTTAGCGCTATTAATTGGACAATTATTTCAACGCACAATTGAGAATTTTCGTCAAATGTCATTAAGTGTAGAATCACGTGGGTTCAATGGAGAATTCCGTGTTTGGTATCCAGAACGCTATAAATCATCCAAGCGTTATTTGATAGAATCTATCTTTGGCTGTACATTATTAATTATATTAGAAATTTTTCTTAGAGATATTTAACAATGCATAAATATTTACTTGAACTTGAACAAGTATATTATATATATACAGGCGCCAAGAAAAACGCCTTAAACGGATTAACATTAAAAATACCCACAGGTAAAAAGTGCGCGTTAATTGGACAAAACGGTTGTGGCAAGACAACTTTATTCTTATTAGCAAACGGATTGTATAAACCAAACCAAGGTTCTGTGATTTGGCAAGGTAAACCAATACAGTACAACCGTAAATCTTTAATGCAACTGCGTCAACAAGTTGGTTTAATCTTCCAAGACCCCGAACAACAGTTAGTTGCCTCAACCGTCGAAGAAGATATTTCTTACGGTTTATGTAATTTAAATTTACCAGAATTAGAAATTAAAACACGAGTCGAACAAGCATTAGAAGAGTTTGACCTTATAGAACTCGCACAAACACCAGTTCATCATATGAGCTTAGGTCAAAAAAAACGAGTTTCTATAGCAGACGTAATGGTATTACAACCCCAACTACTTCTTCTTGACGAACCAACTGCATACCTAGACAAACTACATTCCCGTAAATTTATCACAACTCTAAAAAATATTCATCAAAATGGTACCACAGTACTGATGGCATCGCATGACCTCGACTTAATATATCGTTGGGCAGACTGGGTATTTGTCATGGATTCTGGACTACTAATATTAGAAGGAGAACCCAAACAAGTATTTAACCAGCGTAACATCATTGAAAGCTTAGATTTAGAAGTGCCGCTCATCCATGATATATTATCCACTCTCGAAACCAACGACGAAAAAACCTTAGAAAAATTAAAATATCAAATATCTAAATATACCCTTTAAGGTGCCCACAGAAAAACTACCTTAAATGTGATACTATTGAGCGAAGTTTTTTGGGTACAAATGTATGAAAACTCGAATAAAAAAAATCAGACTTAAAAGAAAGTTTTTTTGGCGCCGATTAATACTAATATCACTTATTATCGGTAGCAGTATATTAACTTACACCCTATTAAGTAAACGAAATCAACAAGAAGTATTTGGACAAGCGCAATATCCTATTCAAATGCCACCTAATACTTTATCATACGAAGCATTAAATAAAACATCACACTCTCAAACAGAGGCACCTGTAAATAGTATATCTTTTAATGCACCATCAAATTTTGCTGGAACAGTAGTATATGATGTCAAACTTCCCAAAAAAGAAAAATATGTCGCTTTAACGTTCGATGACGGTCCCTGGCCTAACACTACAGACCAAATATTAAAAATACTGCGTCAAAATCATATCAAAGCAACCTTCTTCATGATAGGAGAAAACGTCAAAGCCCATCCTGTTCAAGCAAAAAACGTACTTGCAGACGGTCACGTTATTGGCAACCATACATGGCATCACTGGTACATGCATATGAATCCGCAGTTAGCAGCATCTGAAATCGAAAGTACAGCAAATATAATATACAAAACTACAGGCGCCAAAACAACTCTATTTCGTCCACCCGGAGGAATTTTAAACAACGGTTTAGCAGACTACGCGAAAAATCAAAACCATTCAGTTATTCTTTGGTCTGCTGACTCCGAAGACTATCGTATACCCTCTGTAGCAACATTAATCAAACGAGTCATGAAAGTGGCGCCAGGAGGTATAGTACTAATGCACGATGGAGGAGGAAATCGTAGTCATACGGTAACAGCACTACCCCAAATTATAAATAAACTTAGAAAACAAGGCTATAAATTCGTCACAGTCCCAGAACTTTTAGAACTGCAAAACAAACAACAACCATCTGCAACAGCTAAAAATTAAATTATTTAAATTAAATTATTTATAAAATGAGCTAAAAAACAATGCTCCTGTTTTGTCATGAGTCGTGAACGAAGCACGCAGTTTTCCCGCTTTCTTACCATCTAATAGCTTTAGTGCAAGTTTAGAGTTAAAAGATAATTAAATATCTTGCCACTCACGAGCATCTATAAAACGAGATAAATGCCCAACATTTGTAGTTGCAATTATAACTTCGTCACCTTCATTCTGTAACAGTAACGCTTGAGCAGCTAAAATAACATCTCCATCAAGTGCATCCGGTGAAGCTGTGGGATATCCAGCTTTTCGTGCGTTTGCCCAAAGTTCCGCAGCTTTAAGCATTACTTCTGTGGTAATGGGTAAATATAAAATTACTGCTTTGAGTCGGTCAAGCTGAATGATACCATTAATTTTACCAGCCCGAAGTAACTCGCGGCGTAATTCATAATCTGCAATTTCAGGTATTACTGCTGTATTTCCATTTGCTTCCAATGAGTTGAGCCAAAGTTTACATTGTTGAGATTGTGGAGTTGCTTTTGGGTTTGATACCAAACCAAGGATACCTGTATCTAAAAAAATTACTTGACTCATGGAAACAGAGGACGATTTGATAGTCTATCTTGATTCAAAGCTTGTTGAAGAAATTCTAAAGTTTCCTTTTGTTCTTGCTCGTCTCCTTCTTCTTCCCATGATTGTAACAGTTTACTGAGAGCTTGCTGACGCACTGCTTTTTGTTGTGAAGTTTCGTTACGAATTTGATTGACAACAGCGTTCCATGTTTCCGCAGAAGACGCTTGTGCCTCGGAGTTTCGCCGAAATTGGCGAATCATTTCTAATAATACCTTCCACTGCTCCTGCGGAGTTTGTTCTACTTCTTTTATAATATCTGCCAAAATTGTGTTATCTGAATACTTCTTTGTTACACTACTATCACCTGATTCTTGCATGGTAGACTTTAGAAAAAAGGATATCTAAGTTTAGTATAGCTTATGAAGAGCTATAACGCATCGTCAATAACTATATACTTAATAATACGGTAGGGTGCGTCATAGCGTGCGACAATTTTCAACTAAGCACAAATATTAATGCTGTGACAGACTATAATGTTTATCTACGTCTTCTGTATTTATAAATTTGATTGTGGATTTATGTTGGGTTCCGCTGTCGCTCCACCCAACCTACAGTTTGTAACAAACAATTCATCCGTTACATCCGTTGTAATCCGTTGCCATTTTTTTCCGGAACTACCGCAAAATATTCTGTATCTAACCTTTAAATATCAAAAATCACCAAGAATTTATAAATTAAGCAGTGGTTGCACTGATGATTTTTAGTTTTTATGTGCGCTATTTTACAATTAAGCCTTTTAGTATCTAATAGGGGTATCTAAAATGACACCAGAGGAACACAGCATAGAACTCGAACGTATCGAAAACGAAATTCGTCAACGTGAGTCACGCTCAAGACCAGATAAACACGAAATTCAGTATTACCAAACTACAAAGGTTCCACATAACCAAAACGAACAAACAAAGGGAAAGTTATGGAAACCCAAGGTAATTCTAGGGTTAAAGTTATTTGGTGTTGGGGTTGTGGCAATAGCTTTAGTTCGAGTAGCTGCGGTTGTTGCTAATTTGCTAATTGTGGGAACACTATTATTTGTAGGGTATAAAGTGTTTTTCGAGAAAAAGAAAAATAAATAGGAAGGATTATTTGAAGATGGCAGGAAATGGGACAGATAATTTTCTCAATGATTTAGAGCGTGTAATTCAGGTGCGCGCGCAAGTTGCTGCATCCCTTGATCAAATGGCTGATACCATTAATCAAGCTGAGGTATTAGGGGATAATACACGTGATATTGATGATATACGTGTAGCAAGTAATAATCTCCGTACAGGAGTATTCCGCTTAATGGTGTTGGGTGATATGAAACGGGGTAAGAGTACTTTTCTCAATGCTTTAATTGGAGAGCGGATTTTACCTAGTGACGTTAATCCTTGTACTGCCATCTTAACTGTTCTTCGTTACGGCGCCGAAAAAAAGGTAACAGTGCATTTTGACGATGGCAAACCACCTCAAACAATGGACTTTGATACCTTCAAGGTAAAATATACCATCGACCCAGCCGAAGCCAAGAAGTTAGAACAAGATAATAAACAAGCTTTCCCTGGTGTTACTCATGCCATAGTAGAATATCCTTTACCTTTACTTGAAAAGGGAATTGAAATTGTTGATAGTCCTGGTTTGAATGATACCGAAGCACGGAACGAGTTATCATTGGGCTATATTAATAACTGTCATGCTATTTTATTTGTGTTACGTGCGTCACAACCTTGTACGTTAGGTGAGCGTAGATATTTAGAAAATTATATTAAAGGTCGTGGTCTTTCGGTATTTTTCCTTGTCAACGCATGGGACCAAGTAAAAGAAGCACTTATAGACCCTGACGACGAAGACGAGTTACGTGAAGCTGAAGAACGGTTACGCAAAGTCTTTCATGCGAACTTAGCAGAATACTGTTTAGTCGATGGTCATAATATATATGATGAACGAGTATTCGAGCTTTCCTCTATCCAAGCGCTACGTAGACGCATCAAAAATCCTCAAGCTGATTTAAATGGTACAGGATTTCCGCAATTTATGGGCGCCTTAAATACGTTCCTCACCCGTGAACGTGCTGTTTCAGAACTGCGACAAGTTCGTACACTCGCGCGTACCGCAAGCAATAACACCAAAGAAAGTATCGAACGACGAATACCTTTACTTGAACAGGGTGTTGAAGAACTTCGCAGCAGAATAAACTCGGTAGAACCCGAATTTAATAAACTTACTAATATTCGCGACGACTTTCAAACAGAAATTCTCAAAACTCGTGACACTCAAGCACATAGTATCTCCGACTCGTTCCGCAGCTACGTTTTAAACCTGGGTAATACCTTTGAAACAGACTTTTTACGTTATCAACCAGAGTTAAATATACTAGACTTTCTCAGCAGTGGTAAACGCGAAGCATTTAACGCTGCACTTCAAAAAGCTTTTGAACAATATATTGCAGATAAACTTGCTGCGTGGAGTCTTACTGCTGAACGCGATATTAATAGTGCTTTTGTACAGCTAGGTAGAAGCGCAGCTAAATACGGTGACTCATATAATCAAATTACCAATCAGATTACCGAAAAACTCACTGGTGAGAAAGTTAAACTCAATACTAGTGTATCGGGTGAAGAAGATGCACCAAGTTGGGCAAAATGGGCAATGGGACTTTTATCGTTATCTAGGGGTAATTTAGCAGGTTTTGCAATGGCAGGCGCCGGGTTTGATTGGAAGAATATATTATTAAATTATTTTACAGTATTAGGTGTTGGTGGATTATTATCTACTGTTACTGGTATATTCTTAGGGCCAATAGGTTTTGCAGTACTTGGTTTAGGTGTCGGAATGTTACAAGCTGACCAAGCACGAAAAGAGTTAGTCAAAACTGCGAAGAAAGAACTTGTTAAGTATTTACCCCAAGTAGCGCAAGAACAATCTAAAACAGTATACGATGCTGTGAAGGAATGTTTCGATGCTTATGAGCGTGAAGTGAGTAAGCGGATAAATGAGGATATATTATCGCGTAAGTCTGAACTCGATAACTTACTCAAACAGAAAGAAACGCGCGAAATTAATAACGAAGCTGAATTAAAACGGTTGAACAAACTCACTGAAGACGTATTCACCCAATTAAACAACATCGAATCAGCTTTTACTAACCTCCTTACATATTACAACTAACTCTCTTCCTCTGTGTCCTCTGCGTCTCTGTGGTAAATAAATCTTTTTTCTCTTACCACAGAGGCACAGAGAGCGCAGAGGTGTATAAAATATTATGCAAGATTTAATAAATATCCTTAACCCGTTATCGAAGTTACTGAACCAAGATGTAACTGCTATCTGTGACTATCTTACCAATCCGAATTTTCGCATTGCGGTATTTGGCCCCTTTAACCACGGCAAGTCTACATTATTAAATGCTATGTTGGGTAGCAAGACTTTACCCATAGATTTAATTCCAACTACAGGCGCCGCTATTACAGTAAAATATGGTACAGATATACGAACTCGTATCTTACTTAGTAATGGGAGTGAGATATATCGTAGCGGTACAGATATTTTAAAAGAGTTTGCTATTTTAGACGGTGATAGACGAATGCGAGGTGATGTTATCTCGGTAGAAGTGTTCTATCCACATCCATTTCTAGAAACGGGAATTGAATTTCTTGATTTACCTGGTACTAATGACCGCGAAGCACAGGATAATTTAGTTAAAGAACAACTTTTAGGCGCCGATTTGGTTGTACAGTTATTAGACGCACGCAAGTTGATGACTTTGGGTGAGCGTGAGAATTTACGCGACTGGTTACTCGATAGGGGTATTAAGACAGTTATTTTTGTCGCTAACTTTATTAACTTGCTCGAACCTGATGAACAAAAAGAGTTGCATAACCGTTTACGGTTCGTTGCCGAAAGTTTTCGTGCGGATATTCCACCCGGTTTTAGCAATTTATATCGAGTTGATGCATTACCTGCTTTACGTGCAAGAATTAAAGGTGATACTAGTTTGGCTAGTAGTAGTGGATTAGTGGAATTTGAAACAGCACTGCAAAATATCGCTACTATACTCAAGCGTAACCGAAAAGAAGTTGTGGCACCGCGAGTTGGAGTAGTAACAAAACAACTACAGCAAACTTTGCAAGCGAAAATAACCCTGCTTGAAAACGAGATTAAAAAAATTACCGATAAAAATAATGCTGCGAATGAAATTAAAAGACGTGCAGAAAACTTGATACAACAAGGTTTTTCTCAAAGTCTTAATAAACTACGTTCGCATTTAGAGTTGACTAAGCTGCGGGAAAAATATCAAAGTGATGCAGCAGTCGCTTTAGCACAAGAAAATTTTACCATTTGGGAAAACACTTTTAAATCAGATTTAAATAATTTACAGTTAGCAGTCACTAAATGGTTAGACCAAGCTTACGAGTTTTTCTTATCTCAGCAAAAAGAAGATTTAGTATTACCCTTACCCAAACATCCTAAAGTAACTCTACCACCTCGTACTAGTAATAGTAGTGATTTGAGTGAACCTGGTTCATTGGCAGTTGGTAGCGGTATCGGTTGGGTTCTTGGTGGCCCATTAGGCGCCGCAGTTTTAGGTAGTATTGCTTATTTAGCCAATAAAACCATTCAAGAACAAGGAAAAGAATCATCTACTCAATCATACCATCAACAGGTTGCAACATTATGTCTTGATGCAGTCGAGAATTATCTTGCTACCTTTAGTCGTGAAAGCTTATCTATATTGAATGAGTACGAACGCAAAGCAAACCTCGTTATTCGTTTTGTTGAACCTACCGATACACCAGATATTATCCAGAAGCGTCAAGAATTGTTACAGTGGCAAAATCACTTACTCCAACTCAACAAAGCACTAGAAAACAATTTAGGAATATCAACACCGAATCAATATAAAGTTGAAGTAACTAATGAAGTAAATAAAAATACAAATACTCAAACAGTATATCGTTCTCAAGGAGTTGGTGCCAAAGAATCTGTAGGTATACCGAAGCAAAATAAAACACCCGTGCAAGAAGAGGCACCATTACCAAAAACAAATATAGCAGAAGTCGAGGCAAAATTCCGTAATTGGGAACTTGATGAAGAAATCGCGCAAATGAAAGCTAATATGGGTATGCCAGGTCATCAAAAACCAAATACCCCTCCCAAAAATATCAATCAAACCCATGCTTATAATGTGTTAGGTTTAAAGGAAGGTGCCTCGATTATAGAAATTAAACAAGCATATCGAAAACTTGTAAAACAATGGCACCCAGACTTATTCTCAGATAGAACACAACAACGACAAGCACAAGAAAAAATGCATCAAATTAACGAAGCATACAATTTATTATCAGAAAATTAGCATTTTTTCTATATATTTTGGTGCATATACAAGCGTAAATCAAGAATAACGTTTATCAAATGCTGTGGTTCAACTGGTTTGCTAACATGTCTTTGAAAACCTGCTGTGAGTGCTTGCTGTTGATTAATTTCTCCAGCATAGGCAGTCAAAGCTACTGCTACAATTTTTGTGCTTTGTTTAGATGCTATTTCCCTAATGCGTTGTATTAATGCATAACCATCCATTCGAGGCATTCCAATGTCGCTTAAAAGCATATCAAATGATTCTTGCTCAAAAGCTTGTATCGCTTGTACTGCATTTTCTACTGATGTAACAACGGCGCCGCTTTGTTCTAAAATAAAAGCAATTAATTCTCTTGTATCTTTTTCGTCATCGACTAGCAAAATTCGCATTCCTACAAGGGGAAGAGATGGGTATATGGAAGAAGATAAAGTTGATTCAAGTTCCACACTTTTGGAGTTTTCAGGCTTTAAAAGCGGTAATTTAACAGTAAATGTAGCTCCTTGCCCAACTCCAGGACTTTCTGCTTTCACAGTTCCCCCGTGTAGCTCTACTAAATGACGAACTATTGCCAACCCTAACCCTAATCCACCAAAGGTTCGAGTTGTTGTGCTATCTGCTTGACGAAAATATTCAAATACGTAAGGAAGAAATTCTAAAGAAATACCTTTGCCATTATCTATAACTTGAATTTGAGCTTCTTTATCCAATTTATTAAGTTGGATTTTTACGCTTCCCCCAAAAGGAGTAAATTTAACGGCGTTAGAAATTAAATTCCAAACAATTTGCTGTAAACGAGCCGAATCTCCTAGTATTTGCACTACATCAGAATCAAAAATTTTATCAACTTGAATCGATTTAGCTTTTGCCGCTAACTGTACGGTTTCCATTGCGGCTGTAATAATTGACACTAGATTCTGAGGCGCCATGTTAAGGCTAAGTTTACCACGCAATATGCGCGACACATCTAACAAATCTTCAATGAGTTGCACCTGTAACTTGGCGTTACGCTCAATTGTCTCCAAACCGTAAGCCGTTTTTGCGGCATCTAATTTACCTTTACGAAGCAAGTTAGACCAGCCCAAAATTGGATTAAGGGGTGAGCGCAACTCATGAGAGAGTACCGCTAAAAACTCGTCTTTAATTCGATTTGCAATTTCGGCTGCTTCTCGCGCATCTTGCTCTCGTTGTAAAATTTGCTCTCGCTCGATTTCAATGAGCTTACGCTCAGTAATATCAATAAGCAAACCATCCCAAACTTCTTGGTCTTCTACTTGCAACGCACTCGACCGACCTTGAATCCACTTAAGTTTACCACTAGGTGTGGTAATTCTACCCTGCCAATCCCAAGGTAAAAAATTTTCAATTGCGGCGCCGACAGATGCAGTAAAAGAAGCTAAATCATCAGGATGAATCAAATTCCAAATTGAGCCAGCATCTTGTAATGCCACTTGGGCTTCTACTTCAAACAAATCACGACAACCGGAACTAACAAAACTAAATTGCTTAAATGCATCATTGCAAGGTATATAACGATAAACCATCCCTGGCATATTCGCGATTAAACTTTGCATTTGTGCTTCGCTTTGTTGTAATGCAACTTTTGCTAATTCAGCTTCTTGGCGAGCTTGACTACTTCGTAACGCAGCAGCAGTAAAGTCAGCAAGACTCGTCATTATCCTTACATCTTCGCTATCGAAGTGCTGTTGTTCATTGTGAGATACAATCCAAATCGTGCCTAGTGGCTGCTCATCAACAACTAAAGGAATAACTAAGCTCTCAACTGTTAAAGGTTTCGCCTGTTGAAAATAAGTAAAATACCGTGCGGGGTAAGAATAAAGCTGGGGCGCCCCACGTTCTAAACACACGCCACAAGGGCTAAAATTGACTGGAGCTTCCATCATTTCATATTGCTCCAACTCTCCAGTCAATGCCACCAAACGAAAAACTTTTCCTCCACTCTTGTTAGTTTCTAATAAGCTAACTCCAGCAGTTCCAGCTTTACACAAATCCCTGGCCATTGTTACAAGGGTTTTGAGCATAGTTTGAGGTGAGGAGGCTAGTTGCCGAGCCAGGGTATGCATGGCTTGGTTTTCGGCTTGTAAATTAGGCGTTTTGGGCAAACGATGAATTAATTCCTCTGTAATGAGAATATCTTCTAAATCTATTTGTTTTTCCTCATCACAGGTCATTGTTAATCTCCATCTCCACCAAATACTGGTTCAAACTTATCTATAGTAAAACAATTTTGGTAATATTTTTCCCTCCTTGGGAAAGATAAATGTAGCAATTTAGTTATATTTAGCAGGCGCATAGTTGAAGAAATCCTAACACGAACAAGATTAAAGCTTTAATAAAGCCTTAACCTTGATTACGGTGGGTGCTGCTCAACACAGATTAACTTATCACAACACCATTGGCGCCTCTGTTAAAAGTCTAAGTAGCAAGCTATACATTCTGATAAAATTTAATTTCCTGTCCAGGATTTGAAGATAGGTAACACAAATTCGATAGGCTTTTTCTTTTCTACTGTTATTCTGACAGATGTTGTGGTACCAGGTGCTATTTTAAATTTCGGACCAGAGGACGATGACCATTTATAACCACTTGGTGTTGTATCAATTTGGGGTTCTGTGTAAACTGCGATTTGAGGTCCTTTGTCTAATACACCTGGTAGAATATCTGGGTTGCCTATAATGTTGGCAACACCTTGTTGAGTTACTGGAAATGATGATACTTTTGTGACTTTAGCTTCAATACCACCAAATTCTTCACGTTTGACTGTGGAAGGGATAATCTGTAAAGGTGTACCAACCTTAATTTTTTTGTTTTCGCTCTCCGGTAAGAAGACGATATTAACTAATTTGGCGCTAGATTCTTGTGTGGATACTGTTCCTATTCCTAAACCTGGTTCTAGCTGTTGACCTGGTTTAGCTGTTAATTCTAGCACAGTACCTGTATAATCACTAACTACTTGACTGTTTTTTTGTAGCTGCAATTCTAATTGCGCGATTAAACGCTGGGTTTCTTGAATTTCTTTTTTCCGACTCGTTGCAGTTGTAAAGTCTTGCTCTTTTTGAGTTTCTTTACGACTATCTAATGCTTTGAGTTGGGTTTTGATTTCGTTAACTTGATTTAAATTTTGCAAATATTGACGTTGAGCATCTGCTTCTTTAACATCCAGTTGATTTAATTGTGATTCTGCTTCGTCTATTTGCGCTTGAGAATTAATATATTCTTGCTTTGCGCTTAATACTGTGTCTTTATTTACTGCACCTTGTTGTAAAAGTTTTTCTCGGACTTCCCATCGCTGTTTTAATGTTGGTTGTAGTTCACGTACTGTTGCTAATCTTGAACGTAAATTAGAACGTTCTTTTTTAATAACTTCTAATCCTTTTTCTCGTAGTACTGGGGTTAATGACTCTACAGTTTGTAAACTTTGTAATAATGTTTGACGCTGTTGAGCTATTGCGGTTTCTTCTACAGCATTACGTTGTACTTGTACCGAATTGGCTGTTTGGTCTTGAATTCTTAGCTGCGTTAGCTTTTCTTTGTTTAATTGTAGTTGTTTACGTAGTTCGGTTTGGTCAATTATGGCAATAACTTCACCTTTTTTAACTGTATCTCCTGCTCGCAGTTTTAATTCCGAAATACGTCCAGAGCTAGATGCTTGGAGTGTTGCTACTTGGCTAGGATATACCATTATACCTTTACCTGTAACTACAATTGGTATTTCTCCTAGTACGCTCCATGCTCCCCCACTAATGACTAAGGCGCCAAGTGCGAATAAAGAAAACCAACGTTTAGGACTTGTGACTTTAATTAATTGGTCTAGTTGTTCTGGAGAAGCTACTTTGTCTAATGCTTCTTTACGAAATAGGTTGTTTTGTTGCGTTACCATTTTTTTCTCCTAATATAGTAATACCCAAAGAAACCTGGTTTCTACGAAAAATGCTTGTTTTTATTACAGTTTCTAATAAAGAAACCAGGTTTCTCTATTTCATTATTCAATGCGAATTCTTTTGAGCATCCAATCAAAACGGGCGCCAGCGAGTCCCATTTGTGTTAAAGAATAGTTATTAAGCTCGTTTGCAAAAGAATCATCTAAAGATTGATCGCTACTATAAGTTAATCGACCGTACCCTAAACGTTGGACGAGAGATGTTTGTTTATCTGCTAAAATTATTGCCAAAACGCGGTAAAATCTAACTGCAAACCCAACATCGTGTAGTAACTTGGCAGACAGGCGCCATTTTGGTATTGATAATACTCGCGAGTCTTTGACTGCTTTTACGGTTACTGCTTCGGGTTGCACTTCAATAAATGGTGTTTCTCCAACCATGTCACCCCGTGATAACCTACCAAACTCGCGTTCCAAAGGTTGACTTTTACTATATTCCAAATTAGAAAAAGCATGTGCAAGTACATTACCATCATCATCGCTCGCATTCAAAGCAACGGTGCCATCAAGTAAAATGTATAGTGCTTCCGTAGGTCTTCCGCTACGAATTAAAATAGACCCAGTAGGAAACACTTGAATTTGACCTGCTGCAATTAACCAGTCAATATCACTATCATGCAACTCACCGAATATAATTAAAGCTTCGCGTAACTGTGGTTTACTTAAAACGCTTGTACTACGTCCTAACTCTTTCATCATTTGTTGGAGACGGTTAGCGAGCATTACAGCAAACGCACGATATAAATGTGCGGCAAACTCTAAATCTTGATGTAGCTTCTGAATAAGTTTAGCATTCGGAACCATCAAAACCACAGATTTTTTTCTCGCATAAACAGTAGTAGAAGATAAATTATTTTCAAACAGAGGAACTCCTATTATCTCTCCCTTCTCAAGGTGCGCTACTTCCCTCCCTGGTATTCCACCTTCTAACACCGCAAACGCACGTCCCAAAGGGTCAGCACTTTCTTGGTTCAGCGTTACCGTTAAGGCGCCTTCAAGTAAAATATATAGTGCATTTAAAGACTGGCCCTGTTCCACCAAAACCGTACCAGGTAAAACTTCGACCCTTTCCCCAGTAGCTAACATCCAATCAATATCTTGATTGCTAAGTTCCTTCAGAATAACAGATGACATAGTAAGTTCCTCGTCGCGTAATTATCTTCTACCGAAAAATCCAAAAATCCCTTTAAAAAAGGTCATAATATCCTCTGAGGAATTTAAACCGATGCCCATAATTTGAAAAGCCGATGAAGATATCTGCGAAGACCCGAAACTAGAACTTCTACTTCCACGACGTGAACGTCTTCGTGACTGTGCGAACACATCACTCCTTTGGAAAGTCGAACCCGAAACAAAAATACTAATACCTCCAGAAATTCCATCAAGTTCTTCTTGAGATAACTCCACAGGAGAATGGTTATTAGTATCTATCTCTTTCTCGTCTGGCATTTTTTCACCTCGGTTTTACTAAATAGTTCATATATAAAGATGCACACACATAGCTCCCGGCGCCTTTGCCTGTGCTATTAATGTAAAAATAGACTATTTCTACCGATAGAAGACTTATGCAGTCAATTGCAAAAATATTGTATAGGTGCCGTTATATACTTCCAAATGAAATGCTCATCTTGTGGAATGGCATCTTGTGGAATGGGCATCTTGTGGAATGGGCATCTTGTGGAATGGGCATCCTTGCCCGTTCCAAACCTGGGCGGGCAAGATGCCCACCCCCACAAGAGAAGCATTTATATAGAAATCACCTTATATATCAACTTCAAACCCTCGAAACGTAATAGAAATTCTTCGACCTAGATGACGCTTAGACGAAATTACTTCATGCGTCCAAGCTTTATTCGTTTGATAAGGAATAACAAACACACTGCCTTGCGTCGTTGTAAAATCTTTATAACCCTTACCTTTCCAAGGTCTTAATCTAAATATACGCTCCTCTCCAAACGAAATAATTACAATAGAGGCGCCTTGTACCATATTTCTAGTAGAATCACGATGCTTACCCATATAGTGACCCAACTGCCCATCGTACCAATTTATAACCATGCCATTGAAACAACTATCGATATTATCTTGACTCCATAGATGAAGCGGTTTAAGTAACGGTGGTATGGGTAAAGCTTTGTTTACTACCCCTGTGTAATGATAATCAACACCATAAACCTCTTGCCAACGTGGTGTTTTTACTAGGTGTCCGTGTATTTTAAGTTCTTTAAACTCACAAGGATGCATATCCCAAAGTTCATCAAACTGTGACTGGTTAAAATTTATCTCACCAGGTAAATATGCCGTCCAAAACTCATGACTCTCATCAAGTTGATGTAATGTAAATATCTGAGTATTAAGCATATTGATGTAAACCTTATTCAAGTTTTACTGCTGTACCATAAGCTAGTACTTCTGTCACTCCCTCAGCAAATTCTGTGGCATCATAACGCATACAAATTACAGCATCGGCACCTAAACTTTGTGCTTGTTTTATCATACGGTCATATGCTTCTTGCCGTGCTTGTTCACAAGCTACTGCATATGCTTCAATGTTTCCACCAACTAATTGCTTCAACCCACCCATTATTCCTTGCCCAATCGTTGGTGAGCGTACAATAATACCTCGTACTATACCAACGTAGTTTTTGATTGCACGTCCTGCAACATCGTTCCCTGTTGTAACAATCATAACTATACTAATATTAATTTTCTTCTTTATCTTACATAATAAATAACAGTGGCGCCTTGTCTCGCAGCAAATTTCATTTTCAGAAGTACATACATAATACCCCAAATCATGTAGAGACGTTACATGTAACGTCTCTACACGTATTTCATAATCACGCAATCTGTTCTATCTTTATCCTTATGTTTCAATCCTTTAAAGGGATTATTTAATATTGCAATATTTAAATAAGGTCGTTGTCGCCAGGGGTGCTTCTGTTTCAATCCCTTAAAGGGATTATTTAATATTGCAATATTTCATGAATCCTAAAAAGGACACTACCATCTGTTTCAATCCCTTAAAGGGATTATTTAATATTGCAATAAAAGTTGCCAAAATCAATTAGGAAAGCATTGCTTGTTTCAATCCCTTAAAGGGATTATTTAATATTGCAATCTTACTTTTTCTAGCTTACCTTCAATAGGATTAAAATGTTTCAATCCCTTAAAGGGATTATTTAATATTGCAATCCTGATGATTCGGAGTAATATACCGAAAATACCAAGTTTCAATCCCTTAAAGGGATTATTTAATATTGCAATGGCTTATTCAGTCAGAAAGGTATGGCTAATTCTGTTTCAATCCCTTAAAGGGATTATTTAATATTGCAATTCATAGTTGGTTTTTAATATATTAATATCTGATGTTTCAATCCCTTAAAGGGATTATTTAATATTGCAATCATTAAAACAATACTCAATATCTGGCGATTTTACAAGTTTCAATCCCTTAAAGGGATTATTTAATATTGCAATTAAAAAGTCCAAGCGAGTAAAGATAAAAGGTTATAGTTTCAATCCCTTAAAGGGATTATTTAATATTGCAATGTACAAGCTATTTGCCAGGAATGGATTACAGCAGTTTCAATCCCTTAAAGGGATTATTTAATATTGCAATCCATTATCAGCAAAAATAACGCCATTACTAGAGGTTTCAATCCCTTAAAGGGATTATTTAATATTGCAATTCGATGGTAAACAAAGTAGTGGAGATTGGAATAGTTTCAATCCCTTAAAGGGATTATTTAATATTGCAATGTTAGTATTGTTCACGTTTGTCTAAATATTCGATGTTTCAATCCCTTAAAGGGATTATTTAATATTGCAATTAGGATAAGAGTAGTGATTATCACATTAAGAAAAGTTTCAATCCCTTAAAGGGATTATTTAATATTGCAATTTGGCACTATCAAAAGAACGAGATAACACCTGGTTTGTTTCAATCCCTTAAAGGGATTATTTAATATTGCAATTTGCTGCTATCCGTAGAGATACTGTCTAACAAGTCAGTTTCAATCCCTTAAAGGGATTATTTAATATTGCAATCTAGATGGTTACTATAGTATAGATGGTAAGAAATTAGTTTCAATCCCTTAAAGGGATTATTTAATATTGCAATTAAGTCATATGTATAACTACCAAAGCTCGGTGTTTCAATCCCTTAAAGGGATTATTTAATATTGCAATTTAAGTGAGAAATTACGCATTTCACTGGCGCCAGTCCGTTTCAATCCCTTAAAGGGATTATTTAATATTGCAATTATAGAAATTAATTAGTATTTCCGAATCTGCTAGGTTTCAATCCCTTAAAGGGATTATTTAATATTGCAATGGCTTGGCGTAGAAGCTTCATTGTATTTAGTTTTCAAGGTGCTGTTCCGCGAACCTAGAGTAACAATAACGTTTCAGAGGCTAATGTGTCAAGATAGGCGCCGTTCAAAATAGCTAAAACGGTTGTATGGTAAGGGTTTCAGAGTTACCGCGAACCTCAAAAATAGATAGAATGCTTCAAAGCTATACTGGACAAGCGTTTACACAATAAATTTGGACTATGCCAAAAAAACACCCTATGGTTCGCGGCACCTGAGAGTATACCTAAAGAATAAGGCGCCGGAATTGGATTATCTAAAAAACCATCTAAAAGTATTGTACTCCAGCCCCATTGTTGACCATCGCGTGTAATTGTTGTATGAATTGGCGCCGTATGTGGAATACGTAACGCTTTTAACGTTGCTGTAGTCTTCCAAATATTTTGGGAAACAGCAAAAGCTATTCCATAAAAGTAAGGTTTTGTTATATTTTCCTTTACAATTCGCAAAAACTCGATGTCAAGATTACCCAAATGAATAATACCGCTGCAAAAATCACCATAATCATGAGCGGGAATGAGAATCGGAACATCAAGCTGTTTGCTAACTGTATCCATTAGTTGGACAGGATTTGAGCATCGAATTACAATATGGTCAATGCTAGTTATTTGAATTTTATCCATAATTTAGCCAAAATAAATTTTTTACTCATTTAATAATTTATAAAAAAATGCCTAGCAGAGTCTCTACAGGTTCAAGAGCGATTTTTACCCTATTAATCTTAGCTTGAACCTATCATCATATTTTTTGATCAAGGTAACCTTTTTCCTCTGGCTTGCCACTATATATATAAAGTTGTTTAGCGAGGGAGTCATGTCCGAACACAGTGATCTGGAGTTAGTTTTTCTATCGCGACAGGGAAATAAAGCTGCATTCGGTTTGCTTGTGTCGCGTTATCAACAAATGGCGCAACGCCTAGCTACACGAGTGGTGGGCAATGGAGATTTGGCGCAAGAGCTTGTACAAGATGCTATGCTGCAAGCTTATCTCTCGCTAGATAAACTCAATGACCCAACACGATTTAAGAGTTGGCTGTACGGCATTGTACTCAATGTTTGCCGAAACGATTTGCGGCACCGTAAATTAATCTGTTTTTCCCTAGAAGCAATGATAGGGAATTTTATCGATAAACCGCTACCAACGCTCTTGAGTTCTCCTGACCCTCAGCTTGTGGCAGAACAGGAAGAATTACAGACTGTAGTACAAGATGCAGTTAATGCTCTATCTCCCAAGAATCGCTCAGTAGTTTTACTGTTTTACAACGAGCAGTTTAGTTTACAAGAAGTAGCAAATCGCTTAAATATTTCAGTCAATGCTGTCAAAGGGCGCCTACACAAATCTCGCCATCAACTAAGAGAACGATTATCTCCTCTTCAAGAACAAATTCAACCCACTTTACTTCAGGAAACAAAAACCATGACTAGTAGCGCTATCGAAACCAAGATAGAATTGTACTGCTCATTTTGTCACAAAAGCCAAGAACAAGTTAATATTCTTATTGCAGGGCCAGGTGTATTTATCTGCGATACTTGTGTGGATATCTGTAACAAAATTATCAGCAAAGAAATTCCGCCATCTCCATTGGTTCAGGAGGAAATTGATAAATTAATCAATTCAGGAAAGTTAAGCGGGTGAATCTACATGAATTAAATTCAAGATTAGGCAATTTTAACGAGAATATAATTTATTCTGACAATACACAGGCACGCTACTGCCTGTGCATTGGTTACAAGCGTTCATTAATCTAAGTCAGGGCGTACTTTATCTACTTTACCATTGTTTGTAAGATAGTATATAATATCTAAATAAACTGAACACACATTTAAAATTAATTTAAAAAATTATGTTAGATGAAGCAGCTATTGAACATCGTTTAGCCAATCTAGAAAGAGAGGTTGCAGCCTTAAAGCAAAAAAACAATAATGATTCTACTTCTGACAATTGGCTTAACAATTTAATTGGTTCTATTTCGGACGAAGCAGCTTTTATTGAAGCTTTGGAATACGGACGTTCGTTTCGTCAATCTGATAAGCCTGCTGATGAAGGTGATCAGTAAGGATGAGATATTTGTTTGATACTGACCATATCAGCTTTTTACAGCGTGGTTCAGGTTCAGAATTTACTAATATAATGTCTCGAATGGCGCAGTACTCTGCGTCATATTTTGCATTATCTATTGTTAGTTTTCATGAACAGGTCATTGGCGCCCATAACTTTATAAATCGGGCTGATAAACCTGAAGATATAATGCGCGGGTATACACTTTTATTTCAGACGCTTCAAGGGTTTTCTAATTCTCATGTTTTACCTTTCGATGCTCCGGCAATTGCAATTTGTAATGAACTACGAGTTAAAGTTAGAGTATCAACAATGGATTTAAGGATTGCTGCTATAACGCTATCTCATAATTTAATAGTATTAACTCGGAATCGTAAAGATTTTAATAAGGTGCCTGGATTAAGTATCGAAGATTGGACTATTTGACTCCGTGATAAATATACTGCACAGGCAGGATGCCTGTGCTACAATTTTTGATGCCTGTGCTACAATTTTTGATGCTTGTGCCACAATGTTAGGCGCCCATTAATTGTAGTAATACTTCTGTGGACATTTTGCCGCTAATGTCGGCGCCTTCGAGTAAACTATCTGCTAGGTCACGTTTGTGATGGTGTAATTCAACGATTTTGTCTTCGATGGTGTCTTTGGCAACTAGTCTATATATAGTAACTGGTCGTTGTTGTCCTATGCGGTGCGCGCGGTCAGATGCTTGGTCTTCGACTGCTGGGTTCCACCACGGATCCATATGAATTACATAGTCAGCAGCAGTAAGATTTAAGCCTGTTCCTCCTGCTTTTAAACTAATTAAAAACACGTCTCCTTCTCCTGCTTGGAATGCATCAACTGCTTTTTTGCGGTTTGTTACAGGTGTGCTGCCATCTAAATATTGATAGCTGATGTTTTGTGTGTCTAGATAATCTCGAATAATATGTAAGTGGTCTACAAATTGACTAAATACTAGTACTTTATGACGGTTTTCTAATAAGTCTCCTAATACTTCGCCAAAAAGTTGTAGTTTCGCACTTGGTAATTTAGTGTCTTTTGCCACCAACCGAGCGTTACAACAAGAACGACGTAGTTTCATTATTTCTGCTAATACTTGTAGATGTTTTTGACCTGCTGGCGCCTCTTCTTTCGTAAGTTTTGCTACAGCTTCACGCCGTAATGCTTCGTAAAAAGCCATTTCTTCGCGACTGAGTTCTACATGTAATAAAATTTCGGTACGCGATGGTAATGATTCTAATACTTGATTCTTTGTACGACGCAGTATAAATGGTTGAATCAGTTTTTTCAACTTGGTACGGGCGCCTTTATCTTGAAATTTTTCGATAGGGTTAGCAAAGCGTTCGTTAAAACTTTCAAATGAACCAAGTAAACCAGGGTTAATAAATCTAAATAAATTCCAAAGTTCACCAAGATGATTTTCTATCGGTGTTCCGGTTGTAATTAGTTTAAAACCTGCTTTTAAATTCATTGCAGCTTGCGAGCGCTTTGTGGACATGTTTTTTATCGCTTGCGCTTCGTCTAATACTATGGTTTGCCATTCGACTTGCGATAACATTTGCGAAACTTCTTCTTGCTGTAATAACCCATAGCTACAAACAAACATGTCAAAGGGTTTTAAATTATCTAACACTTTTTGACGATTACCACTACCAAACTGAATAATATTTAGAGTTGGTGCAAATTTTTGAGCTTCGCTTATCCAATTCATACATACTGATGTTGGTGCAATAATTAACGTTGCTCCTTCAGCAGCATGGTTTAAAATTAAGGCTAATGCTTGTATTGTTTTACCTAATCCCATTTGGTCTGCTAAACAGGCGCCTACTCCCCAATGTGCTAAACGCGACATCCAATTAAAACCTTCAACTTGGTAGTCGCGTAACTCTGCTTGGAAAGTACTTGGCACTTTTGGTTGTAAATTTTGAATTTCTTTTAAACGCTGTACATGCACTTTCCAATGTTTATCTGCTTTGAGCGTACCTACTTCGTCAACAAAATCTTCTAACCCCAATGTTGCTAACGGGTGAAACCTTACACCTTTATTGGATACTTCTGAAAATGTCTTTAATTCTTCTAAACGTCTACGAAACGCTTGTGTCAACGCCAAAAACTGACCATCACCAAGCGGAATAAATCTACTAGGTGTTTTATCGAGCAGTTCTAATAGCTGTCGCATATCTAACACCAACTTATCATCTAATTTTAACTCCCCACTGGCGCCAAACCAATCAGAGGAGCGTTGAATCGACATTTGAAAGTCTTTCAAGTCCGCACGATGAGTGACCCGCAGCTTTTCTCCTTGAGGCCACTCAACAACAACACTATCTCCTAACGTTTGCAATTCTAACAAAAGTTCTAAACAATCTTCTGGGTTATTTATCTGCCATTCCCCATCTTCTGCATCGATACCTGCTAAAGTTGAACAAGCTGCAATGATATTATCTCTAAGTAGTTTCTCTTCTTTGAGATTACGCTGTGTTTGCAGACGCTTATTATTAATTTCTGCAATTACTGTTACACCACCTGTACCCGGACGATAATATGGACCACCACTTCCAAACGGACAAGATAATAAACTTACTTTTAACCCTTCTGAAGCTGGTAACAAAACGATATGCGGTATAGTTTGTGCTGGTACTTCCTCGGCACCAGAACCCCCACCCCCAATATCTGAATGTACTGTTACAATTTCTGAAACTCCATTTATTGCCTCTAATACTTGCTTTTCGGCTGTAATGGGTACAACTAATCGATTATCATTCCCAATTATTTCTGCAATGCGTCGGTGTTCAAGAGTAATTTCAATCACTTTAACCCGTGTAGGAGTTTCTTTAATAGCCAAAATATTTTGACTTTGAGATAACTTTGGCGAAAACTCAATGGTTAATTTACCCTTTCTACCTTTCTTAACCAATAACTCTGGTTCTCCCTTAACTATTTCCACACGTGTACTAGCTGCATCGTCCCAAAATACCAAAGGATGACCAACCAAAGCTGTTATAGCTCTATCGGGAAACGAATATTCAGTTTTACCATAATAATGCCCATCATAATAAGCTTCAATACAAGCACAAGCTTTAATATCTTGCGTCGTTAAATAATCAAATTCATCCAAATCATTTTTTAAACGCTTCAAAGCTATCGGGCGCCCTTTACCCCATTCTCCCTTATTATTTACCTTTTGTTCGCGCGGTTGTAGCGTACATTTGAATGCATAATGAGTAATAAACCAAGCTAAACGTGTCGTACCCTCTTTAATAGTAGGCGCCTGTTTCTTTAAATTAGCAAGGGCAGTTAAACAACGTTGCCACGAAGACTGCGGAGCAATAGCATTTATAATACTAGTTATGCCTAATTCTTCATGCAAATTTTCTGCTTGAGTTTCCAAACTTTCATCAGACTTTAATCGCGATAATAATTCCACATTTTCCATCGCTAACCAAGTATAATCATTACTCATAGCTTGCGAATAACACCGCTCCACCAAACTCACAAAATGCCTTTTTGCACTATTCGCATCTATCCAATAATGGCAAAGTATGAAAAACAATGCTTCAATAATATTGTGTTCTTCAGGAAAGACAACACGGTTAGTTAGGATAAACTGTTTTTGTGACATATCACCTAACTGAACTTCGAGTAAAACCTTTAGCTGATAGTAAATCATTCGCAGCCAATGACCCGACTCGCGCGACATTAAGCTACAATATTCTAAGGCTTTATGTAAGCTACTTTTTTGACCTTCTTTAATTAAAGCCAGTATAAAAAATAACCCACTCAAGTTAGTAAAATAAGTTAGACGTTTACCTCGACCTTTATTCAATAATTCGATCGCATCGTGATAATATGTAATTGCTGCATCGACATCATCACGTAGAAAATTCAACCATCCCCAATAAGCAGAAGTTTGATTTTGAAACGATTTAGATATAGACTCTAAACATTGCTCTGCTTCTTGTAAACTACCTCGCAGTAACAGTTGTTCTGTTAAAATTATTCGTAAAGAATCTGAACAATGCTTACCTTTAAAAAAACATTCTTCTTTAATTAAATCAAACGCTTCATCAGCAGGCGCCAACTTGAGGGCAGAGTCTAATAAAATAATTCTAAGACAGTTTTCGTACAATTCTTGTGGTAAAACTTCAATCCACTTAGCATCAAACGGATTATTACATATTTTGTAGATAACTTGCTGTACAGATATTTTATTTTTAATCTGTCTACATTGCTCATAATCATGAAACTGTTTATTCACATAATTTAAATCACCTCGGTAAAGTCCAATACGAACCTCTCGTATTAACTGCATCTCATTCGAGAACAACCGATAACCATTTACTTCATAATTCCTTATTGGCATTTGAACGTGAACACAGTTTGCCAAAACTTCAAATTTTTCTGTAGATACCGCATCACGGGTAACTATTTCTACCAATAAATCATGACATTGTATTAACTCTTTATTTTTAACAAGTAGCTGCGCTCTCACCAACCCTTCTACATATACATCCAAAATTTTACTATCCACGGCGCCTACTTTACTAAAGCAGCTAAAAAACTGCTTTTTACTCACTGGCTCATAAATCACTGAGAATAATTGTACCATCTGTTTCTCGATGGGTGGTAACTCTTCGTACACAACTCGGAGTTGTACTCGTTTTCTGTTAATCTCAGTAGCAGAAGTATTTATGGTAAACATATATAAAGTAGGCGCCTGTGAATGAAAAACAGATTTGTATATATTTTGCTAATATTCCACTAATACACCAATACCGACCAAATCACCTAAATAGTCTCAAAATATATAATTTTATGTGCGTCCCAGCAAACTTTTGTTAAATAACTTTACAATCCACCGTAGGTTGGGTGGAGGAACGGAACCCAACATATACAGCAGATTGCGTGTTGATGCAATACATGTAGAGACGCGATAAATCGCGTCTCTACAGGGTTTTGGGCGTTATAATATGTATCTCATGCACCTGAAATGTGCGCCATTGGCGCACAAAATGATTCAAAACCTGCTTTTCGGAAACCCTGTAGTTAATCCGCTGGCACCTGCAAATAAATCAATCAACTTGTACTTCATGTACAAAATATTATAGTGATGAAGTAGTACTGTCAATAAGTATAACAATTTAATTACTACTTTATTTAGAGGCACCACGAGTTATACTGTTATAATATTTACTTAACAGCAAACCCATCATATTGACGCAAAAATTCAGAGTGGTAAGCTAACACAATATCTTGCTTGGGTACACCTAATTCGACTAAAGTATCGGCAACACCGTCTTCTGTACCATCATATTGAATCCAAATTTTATCACCAATTATATCGATGTGTATTAAGGCGCCATATACTCTTTGAAAACCATCCCAACCAGCATGAAATATTTGATAATGGTCGTCTTCGGTATCAAACATTTTATAAACTTCGATTTCTCCATCTGATGGTTTCATTTCCAAATATGGCAATAAACACTGACGAATTAGTTGACGGTAATGATTTAATTTATCCATTGCTCAATTACCTCCAAATTCGGGTCAAATATTAGTAATTTGATTTGATAGGTTTGGACGCTAAGTTTAGGTAAATCTCTACGAAAAAAAGTTCGATATATTTCTGTTGTTACAGCTAAATATAGTTGGCGGTCTGGTTGCTTTATTTGTAGTACTGCTCTATAGTTGAGAAATTGCCCTAAGGCTAAATGGAAATCTGTAATTGCAGATGTTCCAATAAAGCTTTTTACTTCTACTGCAATTTTCTCATGCTCACGTTCCGCTGCTATTAAACGTTCAGCAGCCATATCTATTCGTAACTGGTCATCCCCCCACCTGAGATATAATGGCTCTGTAATCGTCCAGCCATCATTCTGTAAAGCAGCTTTCGCAGCATTGTGAAATATATCTTTAGCCGACACGAGAAATAATAGTAAATTTTCTAGTTTTTAGGTTTGCTTTCCAACAGAAATTATAACATTATTCATTCGTTACATCCGTTACATCCGTTCTTATCCGTTGCCAATTTTTTCAGCATGAAGTGTAATAACGGTAATTTCTGGACGACAATTAAATCTGACATGAAGTCCTGTCATACCTAAACCTCGGTTTGTGTATAATTTCATTCCACCAATTTGATAGAGTCCTGCGTAATATTTTTTACCTAGGTCAGGTAATACGGGTGGTTTTAAAAAGGGTAAGCGTATTTGTCCAGCGTGGGAATGTCCTGATAATTGTAAATCAAACCTGTTGGTTGCGGCGCTGGTGTCGCCAAAATCTGGTTCGTGTGCTAGTAATATTGCGGCGCCATTTAATGGTAAGTTTTGTAGCACTAAGTCTAACCTAGCTTTTCCTGCCCAAACATCATCTACTCCAGCTATATACAATTTTGCTGTTCCACGTTGTAATATATAATAGGTATTGTTGAGATTGATGACACCAGTTTCTGCCATTGTTTTTGCAATTGCTTCGGGATTGGCGCCATAGTCATGATTCCCTAACACGCCAAATTTACCGTTTTTTGCGGTAAGTACACCTAGTGTCTGTTGTAATTTAGGAATAAAGCGTTGTTGCTCATGTGTTACCAAGTCACCTGTAATTACTATTGAATCAGGGTTTTGCTGATTGACTAATCGAAAAATACGCTTTAAACGTGCTGAAGTCATCCATCGATTGACATGGATATCACTAATTTGTACAATTTTATATTCGTTAAATTCTTGTGGAAGGTGTGGAAGACTTAATTGTAGCGATTTAATCTCAATCCAGTTTGGTTCTATGAAGTAAGCGTATAGTAAAGTACATATTCCGAGTATAAATAAGCCTGACTTGATAAATCTAAATACCCTTCGGCGTGTCTTCTGGCGTTGCTTATAGTATATCAAGGTTCAATCTCCAGTCTTTTAGACTTATTTTTATATACCCTGTACTGTTTTAAGTTTGAATTCGTTTAACTGTCAAATATACATATTTTAGATGGAGCTAACTAAATTATTATGAGTTTACCTGTTGTTGCTATTATCGGGCGCCCCAATGTGGGCAAGTCAACGTTTGTAAATCGTCTTGCTGGTGAACAAACTGCTATCGTTCACGATGAACCAGGTGTAACACGTGACAGAACCTACTTAAAAGCGTTTTGGCGTGATAGAGAGTTTACAGTCGTTGATACAGGTGGTTTAATATTCAACGATGATACCGAATTTTTACCGTTCATTCGTCAGCAAGCCATGACGGCACTCTCTGAAGCAAGTGCTGCTATTTTTCTAGTAGATGGGCAAGCAGGGCCAAATTCTTCTGATGAAGAAATTGCCTCTTGGTTGCGAGTTCAAAAAGTTCCTGTCTTGCTTGCAGTTAATAAATGCGAATCTCCCGAACAAGGTTTAATGCAAGCTGCTGAGTTTTGGACATTAGGACTTGGTGAACCATATCCTATTTCTGCTATTCACGGTAGTGGTACAGGTGACTTACTCGACGAGTTAATTAACCATTTACCGATGGTGCAAGATATACCAGAAAACGAAGAAATCAAAATTGCTATTGTCGGGCGCCCAAATGTCGGTAAATCAAGTCTATTAAACGCATTTGTTGGTGAAGAACGCGCCATTGTTAGCCCAATTTCGGGTACAACACGTGATGCAATTGATACATTCATTGAACGTGACGGGCACAAATATCGTCTTATCGATACCGCAGGAATTCGCAGAAAGAAAAGTATCGAATATGGTACAGAATTCTTTAGTATTAACCGTGCATTCAAAGCTATTCGACGTAGTGATGTAGTGTTATTAGTAATAGACGCACTAGATGGAGTCACCGACCAAGACCAAAAACTAGCGGGACGAATCGTTGACGAAGGACGCGCGTGTATTATTGTTGTAAATAAATGGGACGCAATTGAAAAAGACTCCCATACAATTTACGACTATCAGAAAGCGCTTGAAGAACGATTACATTTTACCGAGTGGGCAGACACAATCTTCGTCAGCGCTCAAACCGGACAGCGTGTTGAAAAAATTTTAGAACTAGTAGTCAGCAGCGTTGAGTCACATCGGCGCCGTGTTAGTACATCTGTAATCAACGAAGTACTCGAAGACGCAGTACACTGGCATTCACCCCCAGTTAGTCGCAGTGGTAAGCAAGGTAAAATCTATTATGGCACCCAAGTTACGACGGCGCCGCCAACAATTGCCTTATTTGTCAACGAGTCCAAGCGTTTCAACGATAACTATCGTCGCTACATCGAGCGTCAATTCCGTCAACAACTAGGTTTCAAAGGTACACCTATCCGTATATTATGGCGTAGTAAGAAAGTCCGCGACGCAGAAGGCAGCGTTATCAACACAAACCGCGCAACGCGAGTGTAGAAAGAGTGCTGAGTAGTGAGTGCTGAGTAGTGAGTGCTGAGTGCTGAGTGCTAAGTTGGGAGTAAAAAGTAAAAGACAGGGTGCTGAAATATTTAAAAATAATGTGCTAGTACTTATGCAGCAAAACTCTCTTACTCTCTTACTTACTCAGCACTCAGCACTCAGCACTTTCTACTTAAAGTCAGCACTTTTTACTAAAAAATGGATTTACTTCGCTCTTTACCGCTTGGTCTTTATCTCGAACAACCGCAAACCTGGTTACATAAAATTGACCCCCGTGTCAAGATTTTTTGGTTGATGAGTTTTTTGACTACCTACACTTTTGCCAATAACGAATGGCGCCTGTTGTTGGTAGTATTACTAGTATTGACTACTTTACTATCTGGTATTCCTCGACGCATTTGGCAACAACCTCAACAAATGGCAGGGTTGCTGTTTTTAACGTTTTTGGTGTTTGTTATTGGATGTTTTACTCCCGATGGACTCGGTTTACATTATCAACCCCGTTTACCTGAATATCAGGTTGTTACACAATCTCAATCTACACCTCAATCTACACCCACACAAGCTCCTCCTATATCTACCCCTACTACCTCTAATCAAACTAGTAGTAAAAAATATACATATGTTTTATTTGAACGCGGTGTTTTTAAAGTTACTCGTCGTTCACTTGATTTAGCTCTCAGAATTAGCACTATTCTATTTACTGTTTTATATAGTAGTAATCTATACTTAATTACAACGGCGCCGGAAGAAATTACTGCTGCTTTAGAAGATTTGATGCAGCCGTTAAAAGTGTTTAAATTACCAATTACAGAAGTGACGTTAACGTTAACCCTGTCGTTGCGATTTATACCTTTAGTGTTAGAAGAAATACAAAATTTAATCCGAGCGATAATGACACGGGCTATCAATTGGAAGAAAATAGGATTCAAAGGTGCTGCTAAAATTTGGCTGACAGTTACAGAACGATTATTTGATAATTTGTTTTTGCGTGCAGAACAAATGGCAAGTGCCATTACAGTACGTGGTTTCACAAGTCCCAACCAGCACCGTGTTCAATGGCACGATTTTAAACTCAAACCACGCGACTGGTTGGCAATTATGTTACTTATACTATTTTGGGGTGCCAGAATTGTTTATGGTAATGATGTTAATTAATTGGTAGCATAATAACCGTGTTATCGTGGTAATTATGATAGTATCATTTAAAGATCGAGGAACAGAAGACATTTTTGATGGCAATGACTCAAAGGAGGCCCGAAGGCAATGTCCTATCGACTGTTGGAAAACTGCACAAAGGAAATTAGATCAACTTAATGCAGCATCTAATTTAGATGATGTAAAAATTCCGCCAGGGAAAAGGTTAGAAGCTCTAAAAGGCGATCGTCTGGGTCAACATAGCATTAGGATTAATGACCAATATCGAATTTGCTTTAAATGGACATCGCAAGGTTCAGAGGAAGTTGAAATAGTAGATTACCATTAGGAGATAGCTTTCGTATGAGAGTTCCAAAATATAGACCCCCCTCACATCCAGGTGAAATATTACTTAAAGAATTTCTAGAGCCAATGGGAATATCGCAACAACAGCTTGCAGATACACTTCATGTTCCTTATCAACGAATTAATGAGATTGTAAATCAGAAGCGGGGTATTACACCTAGTACAGCAGTGCGATTGTCTAAATTTTTTGGGAATAGTTCAGGATTTTGGTTGAACTTGCAACAGAATTGGGAACTATACCACGTTCTAAAGGAAGAAGAAGAGGAACTAAAAACGATTGTACAGTTTGGCACTTGAATCAGTTCTCCTCTTCAATATAGAGGTTAAGGGGAATCTAATTTCATATCTCTTAAGTCTTCTTCACGTAAATCGGCAGTTCTATATCTACAGTCAAAACATTGATGCACTTTTTTGAAGTGTTTTGGTAAGTGTAGTTTTTTACCAGGCTTAATAAGTGGTTTATTCGGAACTTGTAGCGGTAAAGGTTGCGGTTGTATTGTGTGTAATGTAAAAGCACTCAATAAACCTAAACCCAATGCACTTAAACTCAATCCAACCGCCAACGGGTATTTATAATTTACTTTATGAGTACGAATCGAACTACTTGTATTATTAATTGCCAATAATGCTTTTAAAGCGGTTGCAGCGTCGAGAAATCTTTGTTCTTGATTGGGTGCAACCATTTTTTCTAACCAGTCAACCCAGTACAAGTTCAGTTCTGGCAATATTTGATGAATTTTAAATCGAAACGAATCGTCTATTAAATTTCCAATTTGATTTGATGGTGTTTGTGTCAACAAGCACATTAATGTTGCACCTAAACTATATAAGTCTGATGCTGTTGTCAATGACCTACCCAATATTTGCTCCGGTGGCATAAACCCTAGTGTACCTTTTACCGTTGTACTGGCGCCCATTTCTTCCCCTCTCATTCGCGCCAATCCAAAATCGACTAAATATACCTTCGAGTCATCTATTAATATATTCTCAGGTTTGATATCGCGATGAATTACTGACGGCGCCTGCTCTTGTAAGTATACTAATATCTCTAACACACCTGAAGCGACTCTAAAAGCATTGTCTAAAATTGAGAATGACTGTTGGGGAGATAACATCCATATAGCCAAACTAGAAGCGTTAATATACTCTTGGACTAAGCAAAAACCTTTTTCTGTCTCAAAGCAGTCGAGATATTTGGGTACTTGTGGATGGTCTAGGTGTTGCAGTAAATTAATTTCTTGTTCAAATGCAGCAAAACCTGACCAACTGGCGCCAACTGTGGCAAATTGAAATTGTTTAATAACTACATACTGCGAATCTGTTTTGGCTTTATAGGTGACTCTACCACCACTCAGGTTTTGTCCTAATACACATTCAACAGCATAACCGAACTCACTAAAGTCAGGTAATTTGTTCAAAAATTTAGAAGTGTGATTAAAAATACTGTTAGCGTTGTTGTTAGGACTACTCATACCCATTCACCAATTGGAGAGAATTACACTATTCTGGCGAGGAACTCTAATTGTTGTACTATCTATACTTCACCTTTCGGTGATTGGTTACTAAAAATGCAACAAACCTTTCCCCCTTAACACAAGCATGACAACTCGGTATTGGCACTCACAACCACTCAAAAATCGCACTGGTTCAAATATTTTTGCCACTTTGTTCTCTAATCATACTTTTGCGACGCTACTTGAAAGTCCTTATCTTAATGGCAATGATAATGATAATCAAAGGTTAGCACGGTATTCAATTTGTGCAGGTGCCCCACGAGTTGTTGAGGGACAGCTACAAATGTGGACACCCCAATTAGGCGAAATTTTACCTTTTTTGCGACAATTACAGCAAGAAGTAGAGTTTATACCAGCGTCCGCTCCATCCCTTCCTTTTACAGGTGGTTGGTTAGGTTGGTTAGGTTATGATGTAGCGTGGGAAATTGAAAAATTGCCTCATAATAAACATGACTCATTACCGTTTCCGGTTGCGTATTGGTATGAACCTGAAAGCTTTGCCGTATTAGACCATATTGAGCAAGTACTCTGGCTGTTCTCAACTGAGCTTAGTCATATATATGATATGGAAGCACAACTAGAACAGGAAATACATCAAATACATCAAGTCGATGTAGATAATAGAAATTTTGTGACAACAAAGCTTTATACTTTATCTTCTCAAGAAGAATATGAAGCTGCGGTACAACAAGCTAAGAAGTATATTCAAGCAGGTGATATTTTCCAAGCTAATTTATCACTGCGTTTTACTACAGAAATTAGTGCTTCTGGGTGGGATGTTTACCAAACGCTACAAAAAATTAATCCTTCCCCTTTTGCTTGCTACTATAAAACACCTTGGGGAGAAGTTGTTAGTTGCTCTCCTGAAAGACTCGTTTGTAAAGACGTGACATGTCACGTCTCTACACGTCCTATTGCTGGAACACGTAGACGTGGTACTACTTTAGAACATGACGAACTACTTGCTCATGAGCTACTCAATAATACAAAAGAACTGGCAGAGCATATCATGCTAGTTGACTTGGAGCGTAATGACTTAGGAAGAGTGTGTGAATGGGGAAGCGTGAAAGTTGATGAACTATTGACTATTGAACGATATAGTCATGTTATGCACTTGGTGAGTAATGTGGTGGGAATTTTAAAACCAGAATTAAATGCTGTCGATTTAATCGGCGCCATGTTTCCGGGTGGTACGATTACGGGGTGTCCTAAAATTCGCTGCATGGAAATTATCGAAGAAATCGAGCCAGTACGTCGCAGTTTATTTTATGGTTCCTGTGGTTACATTGACTGGCGAGGTTATTTAGATTTGAATATTTTAATCCGAACTTTACTCGTGGCGCCCAACGCTAAGAATAATACTGTCTGGGGACAAGTTGGCGCCGGAATTGTCGCAGATAGTGACCCAGAACGCGAATGGTATGAATCACTACAAAAAGCCGAAGCTCAACTAGCTGCCCTACGTATCTTATAGCACCACACATGAACATCCGAGTCGGGACAGATATAGTCTACATACCTAGAATACAAGCATTAATAACACGCTTCGGGGATCGCTTCTTGCAACGTGTATACACACCCAACGAACAGCAACACTGTGGAGTCAGTAACGAACTTAATCGCATGGCAATAAATAAACTTGCTGGACGCTGGGCAGCTAAAGAAGCGGTTGTTAAAGCTTTGGGGACAGGATGGCGAGGAATTGGATATACTGATGTAGAAATTTGCCGCCATTCTTCTGGTGTCCCGTTTGTTCTATTCCACAACAAAGCAGAAGCTATTGTCACTGCTTTAGGAGACCTAGATAACAATTGTCAACTCAGTTTAAGCCATGATGGAGATTATGCTACCGCTACCGCCATTTTTGTGGTGCCAGGAACATAAATGATTCTCAGTTTACAGTTATCAGTTCGCACTTATATGATTTTAAGCAAATCTTCCAGCGAAATATGGTAATAATTAGGCTGAATTTTCGTTATTAGTAGAGAAAAGGTTATATGTACAAAAAAGAAGTAACGGCACTAGATGAACTCAGATAGCCCAGAAACTTATATAAATCATCCAACTTGGGGTTTACTCTACCGAATAAGCTTGGTGGATGATAACCAAGAGCTTTTCACAACGCTTTACGCACAGCGTCTATTCTTCATAGTCACCGTCGAAGCTAAAAATATGAAGTTCCAGTCTATAGGACGCACGGAAGCGCGGATGATGCTCGAAAATCGCCTGCGTTCTCTACGTCGTTCTGGCTCAAGAGAAGAATACAATCAGCTTCAAAGTGTTTTCCAGCGCACTTTTAATTAACACCCACTAATTAAAACAAACGCGCTCTCTACCCAAACCGCGCGCATATGAGCAACCCATACCACGACCGCATCAACCAAATTCGTTCTCAATTACCCGCTCAGGTTCGATTAATCGCTGTTACAAAAACAGTTCCTGCGGAGGTAGTTCGCATCGCTTACACCGCAGGAATTCGCGATTTTGGCGAAAGTCGCATCCAAGAAGCTGCCGCAAAACAAGCTTTACTCCACGATTTACCAGATATTACCTGGCACTTCATTGGGAGAATGCAAAGCAACAAAGCCAAAAAAGCTCTGGAGCTATTTCAGTGGATTCATTCTGTTGATACAGTAACGATTGCTCAACGTCTCAACCAGCTCGCTTCTACAATGAATCTTAATCCCCACATTTGTTTCCAAGTCAAAATTCTTCCTGACCCCAACAAATCTGGGTGGCACATCCCCCAGTTACTCGAAGATTTGCCTTTATTAAACGAATGTAAAAGTTTACAATGTCAAGGTTTAATGACAATTCCACCTTTAGGTTTGGACGAAATACAAACTTTAGAGGTGTTTAACCAAACTCGTGAATTAGCGGAAAAAATCAATGCTCAAAATTGGTCAAACATATGTATAGAGCAGCTTTCGATGGGAATGTCAGGTGATTATGAGCTTGGAATCAAAGCCGGTGCCACAATGGTCAGATTGGGAACTATTCTTTTCGGCGCCCGTTGAAGAAAGCAATATATACACACGCTCTTAGGCAGTCTAGACAAATGATACAGGCATTGAAACAAGATTAAATAAGGCATAGCATCGTATTAAGTATCGAAGATTAACTTCGGTACTGACAATATTTGATACTAAAAAAAACTATCGCATCCTGATTCACGAAGGCATGCGAAATATAGTATTTACAAATGTGTACCTATTTAAAATATGGGTCAAAAGAAACTTTTCTTAGCGGACTACTTAGGATATAATCTTGACTCATTAGTTACGTATAAAAATATGTTCTAACGTTAAGGCGTAAGACTCATAGATTTTATTTGTGCGTGATAGATGTTACAAATGACGGTAGAATTCTTAAATTGTCCGTGCGAAAAAATATGGTGAAGACAGCGAAAAGCTATTTTTACCTAACTAAGTCAAGGTATTGAGTACCAGGAGCGTGTCAAAATGAACAACATATTTACCAAATTAAAAGACTTTGTTGGTTTAAATGAACCAGTAGAAGAGTATGAGTACTACGAAGAAGTCGATAACGACAATTATCAGAACATCTACCAAGAGCAAAATCCACCACAACAACCAGCACCACAACCAGTAGAAGCACCAGCGAACAATGGACGTTGGCGTGAACCCATGACTACAATGAATACTGGTGTAGCAGGTGCAAAAACAATGAATAATGTAATAGGTATGCCCGGAGCTTTAAATGGAATTTCCGAAGTGTTAGTGCTTGAACCACGGACGTTTGAAGAAATGCCTCAAGCGATTCAGGCACTACGTGAGCGTAAATCTGTGGTATTGAATTTAACAATTATGGATCCAGACCAAGCGCAGCGAGCTGTTGATTTTGTGGCAGGTGGAACATACGCACTTGATGGACATCAAGAACGTATTGGTGAAAGTATCTTCTTGTTCACACCAAGTTGTGTACAAGTAAGCACTCAAGGTGGCGTTTTACACGAAGTGCCACAGCATCCAGCACGTCCAAATCGTCCTCCTGCCACAAACCAAACTCAAACATGGGGTTCTGACCCAGTTCGTATGGCACAGTAAATAAGTACATTTGTTAGCAGAAAATTAAGTGATATCAAGACAAATTTGGGCGCCGGGATTTTATAGGGGAAAATAAATTAAAAATCCTTGCGATATGAATCTTTCTTAGGCTGGAAAGGTTATCATTTATCCGAATTTGATGTTTAGTATTATTAGGGTGAATTCGACTTGTCAGTAAAATTTGGCTTAATCGGTGGCGGGGTAATGGGTGAAGCGCTGTTATCCCGTCTCATCAATCAAAATATTTATAAATCTTCAGAAATTATTGTTAGTGAACCTTCTTCTGTACGGAGGGAGTTTTTAGCTAGTAAGTATTCAGTGGAGGTGGTTGGGGGAAACACTGAAGTGTTTATTACGAGTGGGGAGGTAGTGTTTTTAGCCGTGAAGCCCCAGGTTTTCACTAGTGTAACTCAGGAAATTTCTAGTGTCATCAGTCAAAGTCATTTTCCTTTGATTGTATCAATTTTAGCAGGGGTGACTTTAGGACAGTTGGAAGCGGCTTTTGTAGGTTTACCTGTGGTACGTGCAATGCCTAATACTCCTGCAACTGTAGGCGCCGGAATTACAGCAATTTGTGCGGGTAAAGATACTCAGGCAAATCATTTGGAGAAAGCGCGTCAGTTATTTTCAGCAGTAGGGGAAGTAGTAGAAGTTTCTGAAAGTTTGATGGACGCTGTGACTGGGTTATCGGGAAGTGGGCCAGCGTATGTAGCATTAATGGTGGAAGCTCTCGCAGATGGGGGTGTTGCATCTGGTTTACCGCGTCCTGTTGCCCAGCAATTAGCATTACAAACAGTATTGGGTACAGCTACATTACTACATGAAAGCAAAATTCATCCGGCTGAATTAAAAGACCGGGTGACAAGTCCAGGTGGTACTACTATCGCTGGAATAGCTGAATTAGAGAAAGCAGCATTTCGTTCAGCTTTAATTCAAGCTGTTAAAGCAGCTACTAACCGTTCACAAGAGTTAGGTAAGTAATTCTTTTTTTGCGCGTTGCCAAAGTTCTTCTAATTCTGCCAAAGTATATTGGGTAAGTGGACGGTCAGCAAACGCTTCCATTTTTTTTAGTCTTTGAATAAAGCGTTGATTTGTTCCTTGTAATGCTTCTGCTGGGTCGATATTATTCCAACGTGCGAGTTGGACGAGTGAAAATAGCACGTCTCCAAATTCTGCAGATTGCTGTTGAGGTGTTTCGTGCGCTAAAGCTTGTTTAAATTCTTCTAGTTCTTCCGCGAACTTGTTCCAGACTCCATCTATATTTTCCCACTCAAACCCGGCGCCTGCCGCTTTTTGAGAAATTTTCATTGCTGCTGTTAAAGGTGGCAGTTTTTTGTTGTACTGACTGAGTTTGTTACTGAGTAATGCTTGTTCTTGAGCAGATTGTCCTTTTTCTGTAGCTTTAATTTGCTCCCAATTTTGCCGCACTTCATCAACGCTTTCTACTGATGTATCACCAAATACATGAGGATGGCGCCGAATTAGCTTTTGTGAAATGCCTTCCGCAATTTCTTTTAAAGAAAAATCTCCAGGTTCACTAGCTATTTGCGCTTGAAGTACTACTTGTAGAAGTAAATCTCCAAGTTCTTCGACAATAGCGTTTTTGTCACCGCTTTTAATCGCGTCTACTGTTTCGTATGCTTCTTCTATTATGTAAGGTGTTAAAGTTTGCGGTGTTTGCTCTAAGTCCCACGGACAACCTCTATCAGGGTTACGAAGTTTTGCTACTACGTCAATGAGTTGTTGTAATGCTCTTAGATTTTCGTTCATAATTATTTGCTTTTGACTTTTCGCTTTCTGACGACTCGTTTACGTTTCTTAATTTTGCCATTATTTGCCAGTCCCTTTAAATATTGACGGATTCCTTGTTTTTTGATGCGCTTGTAAGTGGAACCCGTCCAATCGCTGAGATAATGACTCATGGCGCCGAATTCTAAACCGAGAAACAAAGCGATAAATTCAGCTTTATGAATAACTACTGTATTCGCGATGTTATCACCCAAACTATGCCAATTCAGCGTTAAATTACCACTTTTCTCACCAATCAACAAAACAATAACTGTAACAACACTAATAAAACTTGTAAAATAAACTACTCGTAAAGCAGTTCCAATAACGGGGCCATGCGATAAAAACGAACGATGCCGTAAACTCTTTTGATACGGTAACCAAATCCACTTGAACCATCCCCAGCGCTGATACTGCACCGAGTATATATCTAAGTCAGGCCCAAACATTAACCCACCCAACATAAACCCCGTAGCAATAAGCAGTGTAATATTACCGTTGCGCGTTTGCCAAAAAGTGGCGCCAACGAGAACAGGCAAACCCCAAATAGTAATACGGTCATGAGTCCGACCAGAAGGCATAAGAGAGTGCTGAGTGAAAAGTGCTGAGTGCTGAGTAAGAAGGAGTTAGGAGTTAAGAGTAGGTTGGGTGGAGGCTTTGCGGAACCCAACAATAACACACTTTTTGAACGCTCAAGTTAAGTAACATTCATAAGTAGCATCGGCGCCTTTCATAAATACATTCGATAAGTATATTACCCAAACTGGATGCAAAAAAACATAATTAACCACCGAAGCCAAAAAACTTTTAAAAAAGACTTGCATAATTAAAACAGCTTTGCTATATTTAATTCTGGCGAGAAAAACACGGGTGGTTAGCTCAGTTGGTAGAGCGCCTGCCTTACAAGCAGGATGTCACAGGTTCGAGTCCTGTACTACCCATATTTCAAAACCCTTCACTTAGAGGGGTTTTTGCATTTATAAAGATACTTTATCTGGTGCCAATAGCTTCTAAGAACAGTGCAAAAAATGACTTGGCAGCGCTTGCTTGCTGTAAAGTACTGCTTGCTTACTAAGCTCTTTGGCACGAACTTTTAGCTCTTCAATCGTTTTCAAACTTCAAACGGGTAAAAATAAGGATTTATGAAGACTGCACACTGCACAGGCTTTCCGGCCTGTGCTACAAGAGTATACAAATTACTGGTATAAAAAAAATATGGTTGTTGAAAATAACTATCCGTTACATCCGTTCATCATCCGTTGCCAGAAGAACCCATAATATAAATAGCGCTTAACGAATCTTAATTATTGGAATATCAGTAGAATGGCACGAGATTTACGTGGATTTATTAAAATATTGGAAGAACGGGGGCAATTACGGCGAATTACGGCGCCCGTTGACCCAAATTTAGAAATTGCTGAGATTTCCAACCGAATGCTCGCAAAAGGTGGCCCAGGTTTAATATTTGAGAACGTCAAAGGCGCCGCGTTTCCTGTTGCGGTAAATTTAATGGGGACGGTAGAGCGGATATGTTGGGCAATGAATATGGAGCATCCCCTAGAGTTAGAAGACTTGGGGAAAAAGCTTGCAATGTTGCAACAACCGAAACCACCGAAGAAAATTTCCCAAGCCATCGATTTTGGTAAAGTGTTATTCGATGTCGTCAAAGCAAAACCTGGACGTGATTTTTTCCCCGCATGTCAGCAAGTTGTTATTCAAGGTGATGATTTAGATTTAAATCAGATACCAATGATACGTCCATATCCAGGTGATGCAGGTAAGATAATTACCCTCGGACTGGTAATTACAAGAGATTGTGAAACAGGTGTACCCAATGTAGGTGTGTATCGTTTACAGCTACAATCTCAAAATACAATGACCGTACATTGGTTGTCAGTAAGAGGAGGCGCCCGTCATTTACGCAAAGCAGCCGAACGTGGTAAAAAGTTAGAGGTTGCAATTGCGCTTGGTGTAGACCCCTTAATCATCATGGCAGCAGCAACACCCATACCTGTAGATTTATCGGAGTGGTTATTTGCTGGTTTGTATGGTGGTAGTGGTGTAAGTTTAGCAAAATGTAAAACAGTAGATTTAGAAGTTCCTGCCGATTCCGAAATAGTACTAGAAGGTACAATAACACCAGGTGAAGTATTACCAGATGGGCCATTTGGCGACCATATGGGATATTACGGTGGTGTTGAAGATTCACCATTAGTACGCTTTCAATGTATGACCCACCGCAAAGACCCTATTTATTTAACTACATTTAGCGGGCGCCCACCAAAAGAAGAAGCAATGATGGCTATAGCGCTCAACCGTATATATACACCAATTCTGCGCCAACAAGTTTCAGAAATTGTAGATTTCTTCCTACCAATGGAAGCACTAAGCTACAAAGCAGCAGTCATATCTATAGATAAAGCATATCCAGGACAAGCTCGTCGTGCCGCATTAGCTTTTTGGAGCGCATTACCACAATTTACATATACTAAATTTGTAATTGTAGTAGACAAAGACATCAATATCCGTGACCCACGTCAAGTTGTGTGGGCAATAAGTTCTAAAGTAGACCCCACACGCGATGTCTTTATTTTACCCAACACTCCATTCGACACCTTAGACTTCGCTAGCGAAAAATTAGGTTTAGGTGGACGCATGGGTATTGACGCTACTACAAAAATACCACCAGAAACCGAACACGAATGGGGGGCGCCTCTAGAGTCTGACTCAGATACTGCCGCAATGGTAGAAAGACGTTGGGCTGAATATGGTTTAGGTGACTTACAGTTAGGAGAAGTTAACCCAAATTTATTCGGTTACGACATGTAAAATTGTAAGGTGGGCAGTGCCCACCCAGCCCTTTCAACGTGAACAATAGTACTAAAAAAATTACCTAAAATACATGTTCAATTAACTTCCCAATAATAAGCTTTGCGGGATATCGTTCAAAAAATGAACAATATATACGGCGCCATCTTGACCATTTTTGATATGCTCTCGTGAGTAAATTAGGTGGATGACTAAAAAGCTTAATTTTTAGGTAACGTAAGAATGGGGGTTTCAAGCGCCGCTCTAGTAGTTCTACTGTTCGCGTTGAAAGGGCTGGCAGTGCCCACCCTACTCATAAATATTCAACACTATGGCAAAAAAAACAAATTCATCGGACGGTTTAGCTTGGCGTGAATTTGGTGATGGTGTAAAAAACTCAGCAGCATTCGAGCGACCTGTTGAGGAATTACCACCAGAAAAGCAAAATTTACGTGTACAAGCAACACGTGCAGGACGTAAAGGCAAAACCGTCACCGTCATTACTGGTTTTCAAGCCAAACCAGAAACTCTACAAGCCTTATTAAAACAGTTAAAAACCCAGTGCGGTACAGGTGGCGCCTTAAAAGACTTGGAAATAGAAATACAAGGCGAACATAAACAGAAACTTCTCGAAATTCTCACCAAAATGGGTTACAAAGTCAAAATTAGTGGTGGTTAAACGATTGTACGAAATTTTAGTACGGTTTCCCGAATCTTAAACGGAATCATGTTTCCTCGTGTTGTTATTAAACTTGTAGATATAAATAAGTTAGATGGTTTGCCCCAACTGGCACCATCATCCTTAAGGAGGATGTAAATGGATTTAGTTCGGATTATCTGTGCTATTTTCTTACCCCCACTGGGTGTATTTTTACAAGTTGGTATTGGTATAGATTTTTGGATTAATATACTACTAACTATGTTTGGATATATACCCGGTATAATTCACGCAGTTTGGATTATAGCTAAGAAATAACTGGCAACAAATGTAACGGATGTAAGTAATAAATCATTCGTTACATCCGTTTTTTAGTTGTTTATAGCTTCATATTCTTCAATTGCAGAACAGGTGCCTGCTTCTATAATTAAATCTAAGTCACATGCATATTCACCTGCACAACTATAAGAACCTAGTTCAAGTACGTACAGTTCTCTTTGAGATTCACAAATATCTACGGTGTATAATGCTTCTGGATACCAATTTACAGATTTTAAAACTTGGTGTACATAATTTTCAAGATATCCACCTTTGATATTTTCATTAATGCGTTCTTCACCAACTAGGTATAGTGAACCTGTGATAACTTGGTTTTTATAGACAAAAAATCTCCATTCTTTAGTAATGAGTTGTTTTTGACTAACTAACACTAAAATTGTGTCATTGGTATTTAGTTCAGATTTTAATGCTTCAATTGTATTAAGTCTATTTAAATTAAAGGTGCCAGCGTTGAATGGTTTCATATTACTATCTGGTCGGATAAATACTTCACCGTCGGAGTTAAAATATTCAAGAATTTCGTCTTTCCTCCTAATTAGCTCACCTAAAGACAGAAAAAAGTATTTATTGTTGAGTAAAAACTGACCAAAATAATTGTAATATGTCGAGCAACGTAAATTTTTTTCATCCAAATAGGCGCCAGGTATCCAAGAAGTCTTTAAAACGTTGCGACCCAAATTAAGAGTACCCTTAAATATTACACAATCGTCATTTGAATAAAATGCATTGGTACTAGAACTAATATACTGAAGATAAGTTGTTTCTTTATATAAATATTCATGTCTTTCTAAGGTATCAATAAATTCTTGATGACGGTCAGATATATTTTGTTCTATTAACCAATTAGCTTTTATCATAATTATTTTTTAGTCAGCAGGCACTGGTATTATCTTTTATAGGATAACCGAATTGAAAAAATAAATACCTTGCCTGAATATAAAATTCAAACAAGGTCAAGCACATGTATGGCGTTGAGAATCATTTAGTTAATTGTGACTGCATAGGAAACTATAGTTGTTTATAGTTAACACTCATTATTTGCTCTTTACAGTTACTTGTCATTGGTAATTATATTGAAGTCAATAATTTGTCACAAATGTAACACCAGTAAATTTACGTATGTAATTGAATGTGAATTTGTATGTAGAAACGTTACATGGTTAGTCTTTACAGGCGCCAATATGAATAGAAATATCCAAAAGACAGAGATACAAAACTTAGTATCAGGTGTTATATAAAAGATTTAAAGAGGTGCTATATTGAAAATTGTATCGTTGAATAAAATATTGATATTAATAAGCGTGGGGCTAGGCTGAAAGAATACGCTTTAAGTAGATGTTACAAGCTTGTTACTATCAATAATATATAGACGAATAGTTCACATATTCCTCTTCCCTTTAATAGGAGGTTTACCAATGGTTGCGATTTTTGCTTTTTTGGGTGGATATGTATTATTCTCGGCTTTGTTTGTTTCAAAAATGGAATAATAATAACCGTGTAGAGACGGAGACGTGACATGTCACGTCTCTACATTGTGTCGGTTTCGATTTCTGACCATCCGAGTGCTTGTTCGTATAGGGTTTCGTATACAGAACTTATGTTGTTACCAGTCAGGCGCCGCGAATAGCGAATGACTTGTATGGGATATGCTATGGAGTCACTTAGCTTTGCTGAAAAATCTATAGCTAAAATGCCAATGAAGTCAAATTGTGATGCTGTGTCTCGGAGTGTATCTAATAACTCAGTGTTATCGAGCGGACTGGCAAAACAAAGATAATTACAATATTCTGAATAATTTTCCCAATTTGCGAAGTACTCCAAATCATCGGTGCAACTGATAATTTTGACGGCAAATAAGTCTTTTGGCTGGTTAAAATTCCACCGAACTACACCAACTAAATCTAAACGCAGTGCTTGTGATTTGATAATAGGTACTTCTTGATGCGTTGTCCAATGTTTTGGGGCGTGTCTAATATTTGTATAGTTTTGCATCCAAGTACAATCTTCTTTAAGTGCGCGTTTTATTGTGGATGCAATTTGACGACTTGTAAAGCGACTACTTGCTGCTGGTATCGCTTTAATTTCAAGTTCTCCTTGTGTTTGCTCAATAAATGTATTAAATGCTGCTCCTCTCCAATGCCCTAAATGTTCTATTTTTCCTTCTTGTCCTTTGTGCGGGCGCCCACGATTTGTACGTGCTTCTGTAATCGGTGGTCTATAATCTTTTTCTAGGCGCCGACACTCTGCAACCGTTGCATCTCCAGAAAAAACTCGCTTTTTTAAAGTCTCAAATACTGGAGTTGGCGCCTGACGTTGGAGTTTTTCAAGTTTTTCTAATGCTTCAGGTGGTATACGCGCAGCTTTGTGAACTTCCTCTAAATCATCGTTTCCTGTTAATTTAAGAAAATACTTCGCAGCTTTGATAAATCGCCAAAGTAATGACGGTTCACGGTCGTTGGTAACAGCTAACTGTCGCACCCAAGCCGAAAACGAAGAAAAACCACCTTGTCTATAAAGCTTTTCTTGCTGTACATTTAACGTCAGCTTCGCCATCTCCGTCCAATCTGCACGACTTTTAGTCAGTAATTGCGATAGACGATTTTCAATATCTGTTAATTTTGGTTCTTCTGGTTCTGTCGTTAAGTTTTTGCTTGTTGCCATTTAAATCCTAGACAGAATTCTTATAATTCTTATATTATTGAAATATCATATTTAGCAAATATATTCAACAATTGTTATCAAAAGTTTACGTATTAATTATTTTGATACCATCTGGCAGTGTCACTAACTTATACTTTTTGTCAGTGGTCGGGCGCCACTGGGCTGTTTCAATTTCACTTGCAGGAATGTATATTAAAATACCATCTTGGTTCGATGCGACAATTTCGGCGTATTTATTGACGTTCGTGTTTGATTGTTCTACTACGGTTGTTTCTTCGACTTCCGGAATAAGAGCATAATTAGAAATATAAATTTTATCATTTTCTCTATACCCTTGACAAAGGTATATTTGATTGCTGGTCATTTTAAATTTATTATTCGTTTGCACAGGAATTGCTATATTTGTATTACCTGCGACATTAAGTAAAAGCTCTACAGCACCAGTGCGGATTGTTTGCTTAACCCTAGCTTGAATAATAAATACTTCTGATTTAGCTTTTTTATTTAGCTCAATAATGTGATAAAAAATGATTTTTCCACTACTATCACAAATTGGAATTATCGAAAAGTATCCTAATTTATCTATCACATCAGTGTCTTGCGAACGATAATCACCTTTGATTTTAATCGGGAAAACCAATCCATCCGATTCGCACTTAAAATATTTTTCATTATCAACTAAAATAATTTTACCTATTTGCGTAAAATTGAGGTAAAATTTATTATTCCGGTTGCTTAAGTCATTGTTATTATCGTGCATATGTTATCTACTGCAAGCGCCATCCAATTATCTAGCATACAACAAGAGTTGTTAGAAAAAATTGAAAATCACTATCGCTCAGGTAAAAAATCATGCTTATTGTTTTTGCCTACTGGTGGCGGAAAGACTGTGGTCGCAGCAGATTTAATCGCACGATGGGTACAAAACGGTAAACGTATTTTGTTTTGCTGTCATCGTACCAAGTTAGTTGGGCAAACAGTAGATAAGCTACAACGATTTTATGGCATTGCCTCAAGTGTTATCCACGGCGCCAACCCTGTTAATTATAAGGCGCCTGTACAAGTGGCAATGCTACAAACTCTTAGTAACCGTGACTTACCACCCGATATAGACTTAGTAATTTTCGATGAGGCACACACCACAAGTTACTGGGGCACTACATATAATATAATGCATTACTACAGCGGTGGTGTATTTGCTCTGTCGAAATGTAAGTTTTTAGGATTAACGGGTTCACCCTGGCGTACAAAACAACAGCAGGGTTTTTGTCAATTTTATGATTCTTTAGTAGTTGGCCCATACCTCGACGAACTAGCAACGTTGGGTGAAGTTACACCAGTACGTCATTTTGGCTGGGGTGGTTTAATTGACTACTCAAAGTTGACAATGGGCGCCGATGATTATACTGCAGAATCATTAGAATTGGTATGTGATGCCACTTTTAACGAAAAAGTTGTGCTTGAATACAAACGTCATTACGGGCACTTAAATTCAGTAGTATTTTGCGGCACAGTCAAACAAGCAACAGATGTGTATACACAACTTAATAATGCTGGTTTACGCGCAGGTTTAATCGTAGGAACAACATCAAGTAAAGAACGCGATGACCTGTACGAACAATATAATGCGGGTATTATTAAAGCATTAGTGGGTGTTTCAGTCTTTACCGAAGGATTTGATGCGCCTATATGTAACGCTGCTGTACTTGCTTACCCTACAGCCAGCTTATCCAAACTTTACCAGATGAGCGGGCGCCCAACACGAAAGTATACAGGTAAAACCTACGCTTATTTGCTTGACTTTTGTGATAATTTTTCAAGACTAGGATTTGTGACTGAGCATCATCCAATCTCATTATGTCCAATTGAAAAAGAACCACAAACATTTGAGCCAAAATTAAAATCGTGTCCACAGTGTAATGCTTTAATTAATCGTTACGCGCGAGTTTGTGAATGCGGCTATATATATAGTAAGTGTAGTAACCTTGCCGCTGAAATTAAATCGAGAAGTCGTAAACCTGATTTTAGCCAATACGGTGAGCTTTTAACTGTCTCTGAAAGGCACCAAGTTGCTTACTTACGCAGGAAACTACATAATATTATTAATAAAGGTAGTGACCCTAGCTTAGTAGTACGAATATTTTTTGAACATTACCGAAAAGTGGCGCCTGTTGAATGGTTCTTAGGTGCGGTGTTCGATGGCGATAAATCACCTACAAAAATGCAAGTTTGGTATGATTATTTAAAAAGGGTTCGACCATTCGGTGATGAATGGTGGTATCAATATTGGATGGAAGCGGAGTTTGGGAACAAAGCTGTAAATTTTAATAATAATAGTAATTGGTGTGAATACTTTGGGTGTGGCGCCGATGCAACATGGGAAGAAGTATTTGAATCATATCGTATGCGAGTAGTGAGCGCGAGTGAAAATGACGTAGTAAATGCGAACGTCATGTTAACATATGCGGCTGTTGCATTAAAACAATGGGATTATGTAAACACCTTTACAGCCAACCGTGCGCGCGTATCTGGTATACAAATGAAGATGCTACAATTAGCATCAGATGTAATTGCGGCAATAAAAGAGTGTAACGTAGTAAAATTAAAAACACTAATTAACCAAGACCTGCACCTGTGGCAAAGCGCGATTAAATATTTGACACACGAAGAGCGCATTCAACTAACGAACTTGCTTAAATCTTATAATAATGAAGCAGAAGAAATTTTTACATTAAACTCCAATAGCGTCCAACCAACAGATTATATTGGTAGTTGGTGTTTATTAAATGATAATAGAACATGTTTAATAATCAAATTTGATGGTAGTAGCGGTCACTTTGTTGGCATGTTAGGAGACAAATATATCAATTTTGGATTTAATAGCATTGAGTTGATAGTAACTCTTGGTTTAGACATGGACGACGAAAAATTACCAACAGAAACACCCCCATCATGGTCAGAGATAATAGCAAAACAGGCACCACCATTTTATAAACTATTAGATAAACTGTATATTTTTGCAAACCATAATCAAACTCGTTCCGAATTGGAATTATTCGCATCCAGTATAATTTACAAACGACTTGTAGATGACTTATTTAATGGACTACTGGCGCCGATAGCATCTATATTAAAACCGGAAGCGGATAACTCTGGAAATCCTCCTAGATTGTTAGTGCGACAATTCCCACATAAATCCCTGGCAACGAATGTAACGGATACAATGGATAAGTAGGGTGCATAACGCTATAACAATATTGCAATGAAGCAAGCAATTTCGTAGCTTACGCACCAGATTTATAACGTTACGCACCAAATATATTTGTTATTCAATAATTCCGATTAAAATTTGCATTAATATATTTAAGTCGTCAGGTACACGATACAATGCAATATCTTGGGTAATGTGCTTTTGCTGTGCTTCTAATTTACCAAAACTCCATGCATCACCGACCGTAACCGCACCGTACAGAATATCTAAGTCTTCAAAGATTGATAATGCAATTAATTCTGCTGATAATTGCGTAAACCCTCTTGATAAGTCATCATTTTTTGCTTCTACTACAAGAAAGTTTTTCTTTGCTTCTTCAATAGTATTTATTTTACGCACTAGATAATCTAAATTTCCGCGCAGTTGAGAACTAACTTGTAGTGGATATTCTAAACGCAGTTGACACTTACAAAAACGCGCTAACTCAAATAATACAGGCGCCACTAATGTTTCGCGTCGTGCCGTTTCGCTGGATAAAGTTACCAAAGGTAATAACTCTTCTATTTGCTCAAGTAAAGAAGGCAAACGCTCTGGGATACGTTGGGAGGAAGGTAACGTTAGACGTACACGCGAAAAGCTATAACCTAACTCCGCAAGAATATCTTCGGTTTCATAAGGTAACTCGAAGTAGGAACGGAATGTATAAGTTTGCCCTTCTTGAAGTATTTTAGGTTTAGACATAAAAATTCCGTCTGGCAAGCGGACGTTTTAATTATATCAGCTTGGCGCCTTCAACTCTCTTAATTCTTGTCTCTGTGAACTCTGTGTCTCTGTGGTAAAAAATATAGTTTATAATCCGTTGCTATTCTTCCATAATGACTTATCAACAGTTTTAGGAACTAACACCCATAAACTTTCGGGTACTACTTGAAAGCTCATTGGTGTTTTTCCTAAATAATCTCCGTCTACTTGTACAGGTAATAATTTCTTGCCTTTAATTTCAATTTGCTGCGCGCGATAATATACTACTTTTGGGTCACGATTATAACGACGTGTAAATACCGATAATAGACGCAACGGTGCCACTAACATACTATGCCCTTTAATTACACAAACATCTAAAAAACCATCATTGACAATTGCATGGGCAGTTAATTTGACAATACCACCATAAAGTTGACTGTTGCCTATTATGATTAATAGTATACGTCCACGTACTCGTTTCCCATCAATGCGGATGAATGAACGTACTCCTTGATAATTCCACGCAAGCTGTAATGTTTGTTTCACATAAGCAAATATACCCAATCGCTTCTTTTCTCCAGGGTTAATTTGTGCTGTAACTGCACCGTCAAACCCAATACCTGCCATTAACAAAAAAAATCTTTCTCCTGCTTTACCGACATCTATCAGTTCTAATTGTGCTGTTAAAAAAGCATTAGCAACACGATGCAAGTCCATCGGTAAACCTAATTCACGGGCCCAAATATTAACTGTGCCAATTGGTAGTACAGCTAAAGCCGTTCGTGTCCCTACCAATCCGTTTACAACTTCGTTTACTGTACCATCACCACCAGCGGCTACTACAATATCATACCCTTGTTCTGCGGCTAGACGTGCTTGTAATATTGCATCACCAGGCGCCTTAGTTGGACGTACTTCAACATCCCATCCTTTGCTTCGCCATATATTCGCAGCGTTTTCCAAGGTTTGTTTAAGATTATATGCCTGACCTGCAAACGGATTAAACAGTATGAGGACACGAGGTTCAGGAGGAAGCAGTACAGCCATGATTTAAACAATTCTTGGGGGTATGCATCCAATTTAATCGATATTTATATACTATGCTACGAGGCGCCTAAATCTATTCTTAAACTTACTGATTCACAATGGTATTTCATTCAAACAGCAATAAAAGTTATATCACTATATGTCACAACAGTTATCACGCCGTCACTTTATCAAAATGTCTCTTGCTACGACTGGCGCCATTATTACTGAGAACGCTTTTAATTATAAAGCTTTTGCTCGAGCCCCTGGTGTTATCACTTCTTCTAAAAGGCGCCCACAAATACCGTATGGTGTAATGAGTGGAGATATAAATAATAACAGTGCCATAATTTGGAGTAAAACCAATAAGCCCGCCCAGATGATTGTTGAGTATTCGACAAATGAATTATTCCGTAATGTCCGCAAAATAATTGGCGCGATTGCTACTGAAAAAACAGACTTTACAGCACGATTAAATTTATCAAATCTTCCCCAAGGTCAACAAATATTTTACCGCGTACTTTTCCAAGATGTACAAGATAAAAATATATTCAGCAAACCAGAGATAGGAAGTTTTCGCACGGCGCCTAATAAAGATATCTTGTTTGCGTGGTCGGGAGATACTGCTGGTCAAGGTTGGGGTATAAATCCTGATTTTGGAGGTATGAAAATATACGAAACTATTAGAAAATTACAACCAGATTTCTTTATTCATTCTGGTGATACAATTTATGCGGATGTGCCCATAGAAGCAGAAGTGAAACTTGATGATGGAAAAATTTGGAAAAATATCACGACATTAGAAAAATCAAAAGTTGCGGAAACACTTAAAGAATTTCGCGGTAACTATATATATAACTTACTCGATGAAAACGTTCGTCGCTTCAACGCAGAAGTTCCCCAATTAATACAGTGGGATGACCATGAAGTTCGGAATAATTGGTATCCTGGACAAATTTTTGACGACAAACGCTATCAAGTTAAAGATATGTCGCTACTGACAAAGCGGGCAAAACAAGCTTTTCTCGAATATACTCCCATACGGTTTGATGCCAATGACCCAGAAAGAATATATCGTGCGTTTAATTATGGTTCGTTACTAGATATTTTAATGCTCGATGAACGCAGCTATAGAGGCGCCAATTCTCCGAACCGCCAATCGGTAGAAAGCAAAGACACAGCATTTTTTGCAACACCTCAACTACAATGGTTGAAGCAAAAACTATTAAATTCCAAAGCAACCTGGAAAGTAATTGCTAGTGATATGCCAATTGGTTTAATTGTACCGGATGGCAAAATTAATTTTGAGAACTTTTCTAACGGTGATGGGCCTGCTTTAGGACGTGAGTTAGAAGTTGCCGACTTGTTACAATTTATTAAGCAACGTAATATTCAAAACGTTGTATGGTTAACAGCAGACGTGCATTATGCAGCAGCACACTATTACAACCCAAACAAAGCGCAATATAAAAACTTTAAACCATTTTGGGAATTCGTAGCAGGACCACTCAACTCAGGAACATTTGGCCCAAACAAATTAGATAACACCTTTGGCCCCGAAGTCAAATATCAAAGCGTTTCTGCGGGGATAAAACAAAATCAGGCGCCGTCAGAGGGTTTACAATTTTTTGGAACAGTCAAAATTGGTGCAGATAGTAAAGTAATGACGGTAGGGTTACATAACATAGAAGGCACAAAACTTTACAGCGTAGACTTACAACCGGAAAGCAACGGATGATGAACCGATGTAACGGATAGATAATTTACCATCCGTTACGTCCGTTGCCAAATTTTACTAGTTTGATTCAGGCAATTCGCCAAATTGTTCTCGATAACGAGATAACAACGCTTCTAACTCTTTAGCACGCTGATGTTCTTGTTCGGCACGCTGACGTTCTTGTTCGGCAAGTGCTTCTGCTTCCATGCGACGGAGAGTTTCAGTTCGCAGTGCTTCTACTAACTCATCAGATACTAGCAACTTTTCGCCGTTATCTAAACGATAAAAGCCAATTAATTTACCTTCCACTTCCAAACGTAGTTGCAATACTTCGCTACAACTATTCGTGATTCGCTCATAACCATTTTTACCCAATTTATAACCAACTAATTGCTCCTCTATCCATTCACCTTTTGGGTCAAACAACCAATACTCTTGTATCTCTATATTTTCATAAAGGTCTTTTTTGGTTTCTTGGTCTTCTTTTTGCGTACCTGCTGAGGTCATTTCAAACACGACTTTTGGTACTTGCTTCTCTTCCCAAATTTTATAGCTGTCTCTTCCGCCTGGTTCTACATCGTAGATAACCATAACATCCGGCGCAACTCTCAATTTGGGAAGCTCCTGGGCATAAAATAGATATTGATTTCCTAAAACTGTTGCGCGACGACCTTGAAGATAAAGTCTTAAAACTTCTAGTGTCGTCAATATGGCATACAAATGGTCGTATGTTTCTGCCACGGGTTCTCCGTCACTGGTTGGATAAATTATTTGGCTGACTTCGTTTTCTGAAGAGGATGCTGCAATATATGTAGTCATGGCGCCGCCCAGTGTATTTCAGACTTTTGTACTATTATAATGTCTATTACATTGATTCGAGTAAACATATCTTTTCGCGGCATAATACACCTGTTTTTTCTGGCTCAGTAATAAAATACTACAAAATACTAAATTACTTAGAACAGGTGTGCCAGATTTTAATGCGTCACTTCTGGTTAAAAATATAAACCTAGTGGTTCGTGTCAATAGTTTTGGTATGTTAGCGCCTGTCGTAGGGTGGGCAGTGCCCACCTTACAATACCCCAGAATTAATGACACAGACTACTCGGTGTCGAAGCCTAAGTTCTAGCTAATAGAGGCGCCGCAGATAAAAGTGTTTGGGTATAAGGGTGTTGGGGGTTAGCGAAGATTTCTTTGGTGGCGCCAAGTTCGACAATTTTACCTCCATGCATTACTGCGATGCGGTCACATAAAAAGCGCGCTAACCATAAGTCGTGGGTAATAAATAGGTATGTTAGCTCGAATTCTTCTTTTAGTTCGAGCATTAAGTCTAATACTTGTGACTGTACGCTTGCGTCTAACATGCTTACAGGTTCATCACAAATTAGTAGTTTAGGACGAGTAATTAATGCGCGCGCAATGGCTACACGTTGTTGTTGTCCGCCAGAAAGGTCAGATGGGCTACGTTCATAATATGTAGAGGCAGGTTTTAAGCCAACCCGTTCAAGCATAGCTATAACTTGCTGTTTTGCTTCTTCTGGTGTGGCAATACCATGAATTAATAGTGGGTCAGCAATACTTTGTCCTACTGTCATTGCAGGGTTTAAGCAAGCGTGGGGGTCTTGAAACACCATTTGCATTTGGCGCCTTTCTTTTCGCATATCTTGACGCGATAATGTTGTAAGCTCTGTACCGAGGAATTCAACTTTACCAGCGGTAGGGCGAATTAGTTGTAGTATTGTGCGTGATAATGTGCTTTTTCCACATCCTGATTCACCTACTAATCCAAGAATTTCCCCAGGATATAGTTCTAAATTTATACCATCTACGGCTTTAATTGTTTGACCTTGACCTTTAAATATACGCTCGATAAAGTTAGGTTCAATAGTATAATGCTGTTGGAGTTCGGTGACTTTGAGTAAAGGCGCCTGAGATTTGATTAGTTGCGTTTCTTTAGATGGTATTGGGTCGCTCGTGACTTCATCTATAGATTGAATATGTAAAGCTGCTTTTAATAGCGACTGTGTATATTGATGCTGGGGGTTGCGGAAAACATCGTTAGTTTTTCCTGTTTCGACCATTTTGCCAAAGTACATTACACCAATGCGAGTACAGTATTCTGCCACCATTGCCAAATCGTGAGAAATAAGCAACAGTGCCATATTCTCTTCGCTACATAACCGGGTAAGTTCTTGTAAAATTTGTGCGGAAACGGTGACATCTAAACTAGTTGTTGGCTCATCGGCAACGATTAACTTAGGATTTAATAGTAATGCTAACGCTATCGCTACCCGTTGTCGCATACCACCACTAAATTCATGGGGATATTGGTTCCAACGTGTTGCAGGAATTTTAACTTTTTCTAGAGTTGCAATTGCTTTGTCTTTAGCTTCTTTATTTGACAACCCAGGTGCGTGTGCTTTGAGAGTTTCCAAACAGTGATTACCAATAGTCATTAACGGGTCAAGACGTGTCATTGGGTCTTGAAACACTAACGCGACTACCTCACCCCGAAACTGTCGCATTTGTGGAGGTGTTAAATCTAATACAGATTGTCCTTTATATATAATTTTCCCTTCGGTGCGCGAACCATTGGGGAGCAACCGCATTACCGCACGTCCCAGCGTTGACTTCCCACATCCAGATTCACCAACTAACCCCATACGCTCACCAGGTTGTAGCGTAAATGACACATCGTCTACTGCCCAATGTACATCTTCATCCGCGCGCTGTGGGTATGCTACACGTAGATTTTCGACGCTAAATAAGTCGCTCATAGCTTAATTTATAGATATTTATAGTATTAGGTTGCAGGCGCCTGCAATGTTTTTCACACACTGTATCAGATTCCTGATATAACACAAAGATAAATGTTCCCGTTTGGTGAAAGTTGACGGTCAATGAAAAGCAACCATCCGTTACATCCGTTTATCATTCGTTGCCAGCACAGCTTCACAATAACTTATAAGAGTTCCAAGACGTTCTGATATAATATTGAGTCGAGTTTGGGTTGTTGCTTCAGTACGCGCGCTGCCCAAAAAACTGATATCAATCTCCAAAAGCCGTAATTGCTTACTAATTTCAGTACGGAACTTGACTTCTTGAGCATTATCGTTATCTAAAGACACAATTTCTTGGGTGAAATATTGCTGTAATGAAGTAAGCTCGGTGCGAAGTTCCGCTACACTCAACCGATTGGCGCCTACCATTGAGCGTAATTCCATCAGTTCCGTAAAGAGTGTATTATATTTATCCTTAGTTAGAGACATCTAATGCTAATTAAGATACTATTAATGTCAAGTAATTTTTCCACACACTAATTCTCTCTTGAATTGGATGCCACAAATATTAATTATTTTGGGGCTTATTTCGCTATTGTCCCCATTATTTTCCTATCATTGCTTAATATACGCGCTCAAACTACATGAGCGCGTAGCTCCCAACAATTCAATGTAGTCATTTATTGACTGCTTGCATTCAACAGACTTGATGCGGCGCCAACCGTATCAAGAGATTCCCCTTTACAAGAGTGGGAGTCAAAGAGCAAAGGACGCTTACACACCCATTATCTAAACCCAATTGTATGAGTGGCTTACTACTAAATACCCCAGTCGATATCACCCTTCCGGATTGGCTTAAAGATTGTTTAAAAAAAGGAACTGCTGACAAGGCGGAAGAGGAACGAAGGTCAGATGATAATGACTTGATTTGTCGGGCATTTCGATTTGCTTACGATTTGCATGACGGGCAACTTCGTAAGTCGGGAGAACCTTATATATGCCACCCGGTTGCAGTCGCTGGGTTATTGCGTGACCTAGGAGGCAGTCCTGCTATGATAGCAGCTGGATTTCTTCATGATGTAGTTGAGGATACAGATGTCACAATTGAGGAAATTGAGGAGCGATTTGGTGCCGAGGTTCGTCGTTTAGTTGAAGGTGTAACCAAACTCTCGAAGATAAACTTTAAAACAAAAACTGAAGGTCAGGCAGAAAACTTTCGACGTATGTTTATGTCGATGGCGCAAGATATTCGTGTTATTGTTGTAAAATTAGCTGACCGCCTCCATAACATGCGAACAATGGAAGTTATGTCAGAAGAAAGTCGGCGCCGTAATGCCCAAGAAACGCGCGATATCTTTGCTCCTCTAGCGAACCGTTTAGGAATTTGGCGTTTTAAGTGGGAATTAGAAGATTTAGCATTTAAATATTTAGAACCAGAGTCTTTCCGGCAAATTCAAAACCTTGTTGCCGAAAAACGCGACGCACGTGAAGACCGTCTTAAGAAAGTTTCCGATACGTTGCGAACTCGAATGGTGGAAGCTGGTATTCAATGTACCGATGTTAGTGGTAGACCAAAGCATCTTTATAGTATTTATCAAAAGATGCAGCGACAGAATAAGGAATTTAACGAGATTTACGATTTAGCCGCACTCAGAATTATTGTAAATAGTAACGAAGAATGCTATCGTGCGCTCGCAGTTGTGCATGATGCCTTTCGTCCAATTCCCGGACGTTTCAAAGATTATATCGGTTTGCCCAAACCCAACCGCTATCAATCATTACATACCGGAGTGATTGGTCCTTGGGGACGCCCTTTAGAAGTGCAAATTCGCACATTAGAAATGCACCGTATTGCCGAATACGGAATTGCAGCCCACTGGAAGTATAAAGAGACCGGTGGTTCTAATTTTACTCACATGAGTACGAACGATGATAAGTTCACTTGGTTACGTCAGTTAATAGAGTGGCAGAACGACCTCAAAGACGCTCAAGAATATTTAGAAAGCATTAAAGACAATCTTTTTGAAGATGATGTCTATGTGTTTACACCTAAAGGTGATGTAGTCCCTTTAAATCCGGGTTCGACGACTGTCGATTTCGCTTATCGTATTCACTCTGAAGTTGGTAATCATTGCTCAGGCGCCCGTGTTAACGGAAAAATGGTACCACTTTCCACAAGACTACAGAATGGCGATATCGTTGAAATCTTAACGCAAAAGAACAGTCACCCCTCTTTACACTGGTTAAACTTCGTTGCTACATCTGCCGCCAAAAACCGCATCAAGCAATGGTACAAGCGCTCACGTCGAGAAGAAAACATAGCACGTGGACGGGAGTTGTTAGAAAAAGAAATAGGCAAGAACGGATTTGAAAACGTTTTAAAGTCGGAACCAATGCAAGCAGTTGCAGAACGATGTAATTATCAAAACGTAGAAGATTTGATTGCTGCATTAGGTTACGGGGAGGTAACGCTCAACTTAGTTTTAAATCGTTGGAGAGAGTTAGTAAGGTCTCAAGAAACAAACGTAATACCATTACTATTACCATCATCATCGCCCAAACGTGAGGCGCCTCCATCTTCACGCATTAGCGACTCGCCAATACTTGGGGTTGAGGGGTTGATGTATCACCTTGCAGGTTGTTGTACACCAATACCTGGCGAAAAAATTATTGGAGTAGTAACACGGGGTAGAGGGATAACAATACATCGTCACGGATGTAGTAACCACGAACATATCGAAGGTGAGCGTTTGATTCCTGTAACATGGAACTTAAATATGGAGCAAAACGGGCGCCTGCAAACATACCCAGTTAATGTACAAATTGAAGCATTAGATAGAGTTGGAGTACTGAAAGATATTCTTTCAAAACTCACTGACCAATGCATTAACGTGCGTCACGCTTCAGTAAAAACAGCTACTAACCAACCAGCGTTAATCGATTTGGGAGTGGAAGTACGTGATACTGCACAATTAGAACATGTGTTTACTCAAATTAAGAAACTAAGTGACATTCTTAACATTCGTCGTGTGGGTAATAACGAGGAATAGTGGCAACGGATAAAACGGATGTAACGGATAATTTATTCGTTATGTCCGTCCCTCTTAGGGAAACTCTTCAAGTGCATATTCCGATGAAAACTCATAACCAGTAGATGTTTTGCGTAAAGCGGCGCCTCGAATTAGGTATTTAAGTATTTAAATAGTACAAACAACCAGAAAAAATCGGATTTTTCCTCTAAAATCCTGACTGGTGCGGTAACTTACCATATAATCGAGATTGTCAAGTAGCTTGAATTCTGGCACCGCTTAGTAATGACCCAGGAGTTATACAAATAGCTTTAACAAGCGTTTTGCTTTTTTATAGGCGTTGTATTCACTCTAACGTCATTGCTCCCAGAAGGTTTTAATTTCCAATTTCGCGCTTGTCTAATGTATTCCTCATCTAATTTGGGGTCTCCTGATGAACGAACAAGACGCACATTAGTAACATTACCATGACTGTCTGTATCGATAGCTACTTCTACTCTGGCTTCAGTTATTTGGTGTTCTGGTGACTTAATAATTGGTTGAAGTATTCTAGAATCTCTTATATTTATTAAACACTGTCTTAATTTACTACTATTTTGTGTTTCTGCGATTGCATTGCTTGTTGTAGCCGACAAAATCAACGAACTGGGTATAAAAACAAAGGTCAATGCTATAAATAGTTTATTTTTGATCATGAATACACCTGTTAAATTTATGCCTAGATTTATTTTTCTACTTTATACTCATTTGCAAACAACTGCTTTTACGCTTAGACCCACCACTACTTTACAAAAATTGATATTTTGATGAAGGTGCGGTCAATTAAAGAATTTGACATTGTAATAAAAATATTGAAGGCGCCGTTCGGGCTATAAAGTAGATGGTGGGTTTAATAACGCAACTTGTAGTATTGAATCTCGCCATTGTTTGAGAGCAATGTTTAAATTAAAGAGGGCGCCCGTACAATATGCGAGCCAAACAGCAATGAAGCTATGTTTTAAAAATATTTCGACCTGATTATAGCAGCTTTATTGTTTTATTAGAGGTATAAAAACATCTGTAATATTCACTGAAAATGAAGTATTAGTAGATGACATTGATCTAATTATCGTTCCTAAGAGTTTCCCTCGAAGTATGTCATCAGGACTTTGAATAATGAATACAAGAGTTATCGGCTTGATTGTGTTAACAATGGTTATCAGTAACACAATGAAAACAAAAGCACATTCTTCAGAATGCAGGGTTGCCTTATTAGGGTGCGAACGTAGAGTTTTTACATTTGAACCTCCTCCAAATAAACCTAGACCACATTGTAAAAAACGTGGTTGTGCTGGTGGAGGAAGTTTCACGAATCAGGGCAAATTTATTTAAAAAAGTAGTCACTACTAAGAACAGATTAGCCTTAATCCCCCTAATCTGTTTTTCCTCGTCAGGCACCAATAATCAAAATTGTTATTATTCAAGAATTCTGTAATTTTTAAGAGCGCACTGCGCTTGCCCTAGTCGGTTAACGTCAGTCGCAAGTTTAAAAAGTACATGCTTTGGTGTACTGGTAAATATCTAATTGAAAAGCATACTATTCTCACAGCACCATCAATACAGGTACTAGATTTAACACGCAAGCAACGAGAAGCATAAAAAACACCTTAACCAGATATATTAATTGTCGGTAATCCTACAATGCCGTTCGTAATAGTATTTGGGTATTTGTGGGTAGGCGCCTATAACAATTTTAAGTATCTAAGTACTTAGATATGCATGAAAATGCATAACAATGCGGTGAAAGATAAACCTTTCATAGCAAACTCCCTTAATCTCAGTGACAATAGAAGTCTGTCCCAATCAACTGCTCACTTTCCATACCAAAACCTGTTCATTTTTTAGTCATTTTTGTTAGTTGCTACAGTAAATATGTACTATTTTTAATAAAAGTTAAAGGTAAAGATTTAATGGATAATGTATTATTGAATTATTCTTGGAAAATACCAATGACCATATCAATGTACCAAGCTTCAGTACCTGTGTGTATTCGCACTCTGAACAACCTGGTAGGTATTCTAGAAAAAGGCGCCGCATATGCAGAGACCAAAAAAATAGACCAGAGCGTGTTGGTGAATTTTCGTTTATTTCCAGATATGTTTCCATTATCAAGACAAGTACAAATTGCTTCTGATATTGTGAAGAGAGGCGCCGCACAATTAGCAGGAGTAGAGGCGCCAACATTTGAGGATAATGAAACAACATTTTCTGAACTTATCGACCGTACTAAAAAAACTATCTCTTATCTGGAAACATTGAAGCCCGAACAAATCGATGGTTCAGAGGAAAAAACAATTACTTTGCAAGCCGGAGGTAACACCCTTACTTTCCAAGGAATGCCTTTTCTACTATATTTTGTCTTACCAAATGTATATTTTCATGTTACAACCACATATAATATTCTTCGACATTGTGGTGTAGAACTTGGAAAAAAAGACTTTTTAGGAAAAGCTTAACGCAAACTACGCGCTTTGTAATTCTCAACTTCGGTTGGCGCCTGCATTTATAACAACAGTAAAACAATGTATCCAATCCACCATATCATTTCAGTATAAGTATATATTAATGCTTGTTTCAAAGATGTGTTACTTGTATGATTGGTATCACCCTGGAGGCGATATACAGGCGCCGCATCACAATCTTCTACAAACATGAATCATATTACAAATTGTAAATATTTTATAATATTTACGTAAAATGCTTGTATCAAAGTGTAGATGTATACTGCAAACGGGTTAAATATAAACTTTGTCATGCTGAACGAAACGCAGTGCAGTGAAGCATCTTAGAGATTCTAGCCTGCGGCAAATGCTCCGCATTACGCTACGCGACTAATGACATTTCTAAACCGTTCTTAGTATACGATAGTCAACTAGCACAATTATGGACAAACCAAGACCTGGTGATGCAGTTTTAGGAAACAACCAAACTCCAAATACTCCATTTAATGCGCTTGTACTAGGAGGCATTAAAGGCGCCAAGCAGCGTTTAACTAGTAATTCATTCGCTGTTAAACTAGAAGGATTATGCAGCGCACTAAAATATAATGAACAAGGATTAATACTGGTACATGAGTTTATTCAAGCTTTGAACCAACCACTTTACTCGGTATATAGACCCCCAGTAGTTAAGATTTATATTGATACTGATGATGCAGCAACTACTCAGTAAATATGGCGCTACTAATCCAAATGATTTTAAATTATAGTTTTTCTTTGATGTACGTTATCAAAATGTCCACCATTGGTGGACATTTGTTAATACATCGGATAAATGAAATATACTTAAACTATGTATAAACAATATTTGCCTACAGTAGAAGTTTTAACATTTTTGAGTTCAAATACAAAAATTCCGGTGTATGAATTTTAACTAGAATCTAGTATAGATTTATTTCTGACAGGTGCCGACAGTAAGCAACGTCATAGCGGCACCTAATCAAGTAAACATTTGTAACAACAGCGCGCAAATTGCATAAAACTGTTTACTCAGCTACTGGAGACAAACAAGCTGCGATAAAAGATTATGAACAAGCTGCTTTCTTATATACTGTGAACGGGTAAAAACTAAACTTTGTCATGCTGAACGGAGCGCAGTGGAGTGAAGCATCTTGGAGATTCTAGCCTGCGGCAAATGCTTCGCATAACACTTCGTTCAGAATGACAGTTTCTAACCGTTTGCAGTATATAAACAAGAAGGTAAAAACAGCCAACAGAAAAATATGTTAAACCGTATTTTTAAACTTTGCAATTAAATGTAAACATGTGTATTACTGAGTGTTGCAATTTACTTGAGCAAACAAAATATTTGCCGGATTAGCAGCAGTTATATCTTCGACAAGAACAACATCCTTATTTTTATCAATAATCCAAGCTTTTGCTTCTACAATTCGAGTCGAAGAATTAAACTTAATTCCGTTTGATGATGGTATTTTTTGTTGCGTATTTAAATTAGTATTTTCAACATCTGTCGGTAAAGATATCCAATCATCGCTAATATTGTCATTTCTAAGATAATCTTTAGGGTCAACTGGTAAACCCCGGCGCCCGACAATAGAAAATTTACTTGCGTCTCGACCTGTTTGTGCAATACAACTTTGTGCTAGTGCAGGCTGACTTGGTTCTGTGGGTAATGGAGTCAATCCGCGATTGGGGTCAAATTTAAATGCATTAATATTTACTTGCCCGTTTAAAGTCGGGTTTTGTTGAGAAATCGCTGTGATATCGCTGGTTGGTAAACCTTGAGGGTCTATTTTGAGTGGGTCTGTGGTTCCAAATATTTTTGTTAAGTCATTTCGACCGCGCGGGACTATACCAAAAATACCAGCAGCGTTGATTTGGATATTACCACCGGCGCCTGTAAAAGCGTTAGCGGTAATATCGCTGTTCTCTCGATTTTGAGCAACTATAAAACCATTGGGTGTATTAATAATTATATTACCGCCATCTCCAATTGCTTGTGCTTTACCAGCAGAGGTGGATATTTGGCTGTTTCCTCGTAAATTTAATAAGTTTTGCACTTGTAAATTTATATTACCACCCTTACTATCGTCAGTTTCAGCAACCAATTTTCCTTGATTATCTAAAATTATATAGTTAGCTCGTACTTCAAGGTTGCCTGCCGAACCTAAATTACTTGCATTATTTGAGAAATTAAGAATTTCTGGGTCAAATTGGCTGCTAACATTCACTTTAGCTTGATCGCGCACAATTAGTCGATTTGTATTAATCTTTAAATTTCCAGCATCTCCAGAACTATTAGTTGAAGTAAATAAGCCACTAACTGTCAAACCATTTTTCTCGGCTCCAGCTAGTTCTATGGAATCTAAGGCGTTCACAGTCAAATTTCCTCCTTTCCCTTTAGCTGGTAAATATTCGTTAGAAAGTAATAAATATAGTCCTGGAGAATCTGTTGATATCTTTGCTCCACCTTGAATATTTAACCGAGCCGTATTGATTGTTATTTCGCCAGCGTTTCCAGCTGCGAAAGCTACACTTAGAATTGCACTAGGTATGTAGCGTGTACTATTTATTTTTGGCAATATAAAAGAGAAACCACCGATTAGTTCTATAGATTCTGAGGCATTCACAGTTAATCGTCCGGACGACCCTAAACCGCTGCTATAAGTTACTACTTGCGCTCCATTTCTAATAATCAAATTTTTCGTTGTAATTGTTAATTCTCCAGCGTTGCCAACGCTCTCAGTTCCAGTAGTTAAAGGTGTACCGCTACCAATTAATTCTACAGAATCTTTTGCATTTACAGTTAAATCTCCCCCTGAATCAGAGCCTAGAGTTTTATTTAAAATATTTGAGCCGCCAGTAACTGATATACGATTTCCATTTACCACGATGCTACCGCCACCCTCACCACTAGCATCTACATTTGATGGAATTGCAGTTTGCTCAAAAACTTGAATGTTCTGGAAATTTTTGACATTTTCACTTTCAAAAACCCAACCCTGTGATGTTAAACGCAAACTTACCTTACTATTATCAGCTACACTTAATAACTCAATTCTTCCACCTGGTGCTGTTAAATTGCCACCCTCTAGTATCACCTCGCCGCCAATAAGTGCCAAGGTTTTGCCAGTCTGTACTTTTAAACCAACAGGATAACCTAAGCTGTTGGTTGTACTATTTGGACTTGCTTGAGATTGATTACGGATGGGATTTGCGGTTTTTTCAAATTGTAAGCCAATAGGTATACTTACTGTCAGTAAAGGTTGTAGTTTTATATCTGTAGCACTAAACTTAGTACCATCAGCAAAGTTAAGACTGCTTGCCGTACTTGCTATAAATGAGCCACCTATATTTAATTCGGCATTGTTACCAAAACTAATTCCATTTGGGTTAATTAAAAATAAATTAGCAACGCCCGAAGCTCGAATTATGCCATTGATATTAGAAATATTAGAGCCTGTTACCCGACTAATAATATTCTGAATATTAGCATCGTTGTTAAAGTAGGCAGTAGTCCCAGCAGTAACAGAAAACTCCTTAAAACTGTGGAAAAGATTATTTCCTGTTTGAGTTCCTCCATCTATAATACTGATGTTATTGATAGTTTTTACGCTTGAATAATTAGGTAGAGTTCCATCTGGTACAATTTGGGCAATAGCAGAGTTTCCGGATAGAATTATCGCACCAAAACCAACTACTCCTAAACCTTTCAAGCTGTATCGTAGACTGCTGGTTACAAATGTTACACACATGTTTGGAAAAATAGTTACTAACAAAGGTGATGCTTCACCATTAATTAGACTACATCAATATCTGCATCATAATGTGACACGCAGAAAATGTTTTAAAAGTATGAACTGCTCCCAAAAGGAACTTACTAGGTGCTGACATTTGTAGATGTCAGCACCTAGTGAGCGGATATTGTATGAAATAAAGCGAATAATACTTAATGCTCGTTTATGCTTCAAGAACGTTACTAACAGACTAAGCAACCTTGGGGATTACCCGTTGTTGGGCAAGGTTTTATCCATGTACATGCTTTTGGCTTAATCTCAGGGTTTGGACTTTTAGGCAAAACTTCTTCTGTTTGTTCAACCGAAGAATCAACTTCACTATTTAGAAGTTCAGTCAATTCGTTTTCGTCTTGTGGCTGCTGTAATTTATCAGAATTCATAATTTTTCCTTGTGGCAAATACAATTTTTAAATTTTGCTGTTCTGATAATATTTACAAACCAAGTATTATTAATTTCGGAAAACTATGACTATGACGCTCAAAATCTAAATCAAATGGACTATTTTAATGGGTTTTGTCTTTTTTATATTATTCTTACCAAATATTAACTATATAGCTATATAGTTAATATTCTATAGGCGCCATCAATCAATTTCTAGTCATTCGTCGGTAAAATTAGGGCAAAAGTGTTCAGAATATACCAATCAAAAGTGCCATTAATGGTATATAACCATAAAAGCTTTACTACTCCCGGTTCGCTCATTTTTTCATGAGTTAGAGAAAATGAGCAGCTATAAGTATACCCAGCGACATATTTCCAAAAGTACAGAGTAGGTATATGTTCGGGTTTATGAATACAGAACCTATAATTACAAGCGAAC